>Ga0307507_10001111_pt1 | contig 59722 bp, 26 predicted proteins | sample 7_EM_MG_FD_207223 | JGI IMG/M metagenome (GOLD analysis project Ga0307507, IMG submission 207223) | Populus trichocarpa ectomycorrhiza microbial communities from riparian zone in the Pacific Northwest, United States - 7_EM | ecosystem: Host-associated > Plants > Roots > Unclassified | place... | reverse complement strand
ATAAGAGGAAGAGTATAGGCGACAGAGGTAATCCTTATAGTATTCCTATTATAACTGCAATAGGGGGGCTCTAGTATCCGCTAAAGACTAGTAATGTTTCTTTCTGGCCTATAAATCCTTAAATAAATTAAATAATCTATTCTGGAAAGCCCTTTGCCCTAAGGATGTATAGGAGACGCTTATAGGGTATATTGTCGTAGGCGCCACTAATATCTAGGCTAAGTATTAATACTATAAAGTCCTTTCGCATAGCCTATGCAGTTTTAATGGTAGTAGCAAGTAGTGTAAGTACTAATAGCGTTAAGCGATTCTTTCTTGCCCCCATTTGGCTTTGTGATAGTAGGGTATATTCCTCTACCGTATCTGCTATGCGGTCCACTATAACCTTTTCTAAAATCTTGCTTAGGGTGTTTTCTAAGGCAATAGGGCGGTAGCTTCCTGGGATTAAGTAGTCTGCTTTACCTTCTTTTTATAAGATAACCGTCGTCATAGATCTTCTAAGTCATAGGTAGTAGCCTATTATAAAGCATGCTCTAGCTACATCTACAAGCCAAGGTGCTATAAGTGGTCCATAGGTCTTTAGGGCTTTATTTAGGATCCCATCTAGTCCTAGTACTATGTTATTTAAAAGGCAGCTAATAGTTCTGGCCATTTCTTTAGTTATTATATCGCTGTCGACCCTTAGATAAGTCACCGGTGTTTCACTAGTAATGTCGCTAAGGTCTACTAGAGCTAGTTAAGGGAAAAATCTTTCTATAAGGATCTTTACCTTCTTGTTATTATTGCTTATAGCCTATAGTTTGCCTGCTCTTTATAGGGGTAGTAGGTGTAGATCTTCTACTAGGCATCCCACCTTTTTCTTTACCCATTTCGCTATAGTCCAAAGGCCCTTGTTATAGGGGAGACTTAGGTTAATAGTATATTCGTTTATAAACCGTCTCCAGTTATTCCTTACTTCTTTTCTTAGGGTATTCTTTAGCTAGTTTCTTATGTCTTTATATCATCTCTTATCCTTAGAATTATGGCTACTTGTGTATTTCCTCCTTGCTCGTTATTGGCCAGCTACAAGGGCCGCGCACTATACGGACCATATATATCGCGTATAGGGGCCTGGTTTTAAAACCAGGCAGTGCTTTTTTAGCCCACTTTTAACTACTGCCTAGATCCTTTCTAGTCTTTAATTAATTTCCTTAGGGGTAGCCAATAAGCCTTACTTGTTTAGTATTAGGTGGATTTCTTCTAGGTCTTGGAGTTGTTATTTAATTATATTAAGAAAGCTATCTATATTAAGCTTCCTTATTACATATCTTTTGCTATTTAGTTGCGCCTTAATGTCCAGATCTAGTTATATTTGGATAGGGATATAATCTAAGGTAAGTGCCTATTCTTCTTTAGGGGAGCACCTTTTGAGTCTCTGGTATAGGTTTTCGTCCATAATTGTAAGGTTAATTGTACTTTTGGCGGTGCCTTATTGCCATATAATTGCACCTAGGGGGGTAGCTAGCTTAAAGCCCCCGTTGTCTATAGCTCTTAGTAGGCACTCTGCCTATTAATTAGCAGCAATATGGATACCCCCCTACCATAGGTGGTGGAGGTTTATATCTCCTAGTAGGATAGACTCCGCGTATTTAGTTTCTAGCAAGCTTATTACAGATATAATGTTCTCTATCTATGCTACCCCTTCAACCCTAGGGTTATAGACATTAATAATTTGTACTGGTCCCCTATATATCTAGATAGTTATAACTACAATATCTAGGTTAACTGCCTGCCATAACCATAAGGCAAGGCTAATATTTTTACTAATTATAAAGCATACGCGTATAGCTACTTTTGGTTTATATAGGAGCTAAAATCCTTAGGGGCAGTATATTAATTATATATAGGTATTATAATACGGCTCTTATATAGCAAGAATATAGTGTTTCTTTAGGTCTAGACTATCTAGTAGGGGCCTTACTAGACGGTGGTTTATATTACCGCAGTTATACTGTATAATAGTCAAGTAGCAGACCCCTAGTAGGGGTCCTTCGCCTCTCCTTTACTCCTTACTTCTTCCATTTCCACTTTCTCTAAAATATTCAGAACTTCCATCTCCTGTATTTGCTCCCTGGCCACTACTTATTTTATATAGAGCTTTCCATTCCTATATCTTATATTCCTACTAGCCTTTCTAAATCTAAGTCTATTATTGCCTCCGGTTCTTCCCCCATTTTTACTGGTTAGCTATATACCCCTTATAAGCCAGCTGCGTGTATTATATTTGCCGCGTTAAATCTAATTCTTAATTATCCCGGCCTTAAACTTACTATAGCCGTCCATAGGGGTCTTCCTACTAGGCGTCCTCTCCCTTATATCCCATATGTCCCTTATATCCCTATTCAGTCTAGTAATGTTACGCGGCGTCACTTTTAGCCCATTAAGGCTTGGGATGGCTAGCTTAGCCCCCCAGTATTAAAGGTAGGAAATGCTAGGAAGACACCTACATCCCCCTAGCTTATCGCCTGTTGTTTCCATTTATTGACCCGAGGTACGAGTGGTCTATACTTTTAGGTGTTCGAATTTTCAAACTTCTGCCAAGCCGGCTTCTAATTAGTTATAAAAAAAGTCGCGGGTGGTATCTACCTGCAGAATACACGTGACGAACATTAAAATATTCAAGATCTCACTATTAACAAATTGACCTTTTTGTTGACATCCTATCAATACTACTATATGCGTCTTAACTATGGTTGAACCTGCTTTAATTAAGTGCAGCAAGTGCTGTTCAATACAACCCCGTATTAATTTTATTAAAAACGGCCCATCTACTAAGCTTTTAAAGCAATGTCAATCGTGTCGGTTAAAGGCGCGTTTTCCCTATATATTACTTCTACTTTTACTTACTTTCCTAGGGCTCTAAATATAGTTCAGATAGGCGGAAAGCAGAGCTTGGTTCTACTGAGACTCGTCCTATAAAGCGCCAGCAAAATACTTTACCTGAAACTGATACTAAGGACGTCTTCTTACCTCGCGGCTAGAACAGTTAAGATACCCCTAAAATAGCTGAACGGCGGAAGACAATCAGGGCAATACAACGGGAGCACCGTATTCTTGATTAGTGGGGTAAAGCTCACTCGCCCACTCCTCCGCTATATACTACAGATAAAGCTCTATGTAGTAGAAGAGGTACTCTAAATGGCCTAAATGCGTCCTTGCAGGAACTAGCTCCTATGCCTACTCTACCACCAATACTACCTTCCTTACGGCAAGCTCCCTCGCGGCAAGCTCCCTCGCGGCAAGCTCCCTCTCAGCAAGCTCCAACTACGGCCACACCACTGCCTGTTTCGGCTGTGGACTGGGAGCGAATCAAGAAGTTTAGGAGTATACTACAGGCTGGAAGTATGGAGACATGCAGTTGTTGCAAGGAGCGGTAGTTCCAAATAGGCTTAGCTACGGAGGGTAATAATATAGGTATATACAAAGCCTGCGTTAAGGATGCCGATACCCTTAAGGATCCAACCCTTCCTCCCCTATTTGGTGAAAGCAACGGGCTCAATCTGGGGCCTATTCCTGGCTTCCTACCTATACTCACCGCGGTGGAGGAGCTTCTGATTGCGCGCATATACGTTCATCTGCAAGTCGTGCGTATACGCGGCCAGCAACATCACTATACTGGCCACGTCTGCTGCTTTGGCCAGAACACACCAAAGACTTAAAGGCAGCTGCCACGGCTACCTACTAAACTTAATATACTTGTCGTGAGGCCTGCGGCAGTAGAGGGTGGTGAATACCTGAGTCAGCAGTTCACCAAGCGGTATACCATAAGGCGCTCTACTATAGCACAGTGGCTTTACTTTCTGAAGGTCAATCATCCTAATTATTACAACGTTGAAATATGTAGCACCCGGCTTACCAGCTTACCCGAAAACGGCTCTATATTAGAGCAGCTACCTTATATTAATAAGTTAGAGTTGGAGTCTAATTCTAGTAGCCCAACGGCTCACCTTACTGCTTCTATGCAACGTCCTTCTGCTCTACCTGCCGAGCTTGGCAGTAATGTACCGGACGGCGAATTTAATAATAATATACTGGATACTCTGGTTCCTGATCTAGTACCTAACCTTAATAAATTGGAGCTTTTGGGTCGCAAGGTTTAACACCAACAAGACCTATAAGCAGGGCTAGAGGTTCCTACTATGCGGCAGACACCTCTCTCTAAGCGATTAGCTAGTTTTATTATGCGTAGCGCCTTTCCTACTCTGTTTCCTTGTGGCAAGGCCGACTTTGATATGCTATAAAGCCGTACAGTCACCCTGGCTGCGTACGCCAAGCATATGCTTAAGTATTAGGACGGTCGGTTTAGCCGCCATCCCTTATTTCGCTACTACGTGTTTAATCGGATTATAAGAGAGCAAGCCCTTAACGCTACCCGCTTCCTTTACAGCCGATTAGATAAGAATGGTCTATCTTTAAATAAGCTCGGTGATCTTATAAATGGTAGTAGGGGTGACCAGATTCTGACTAAGATTGTACAGCATGCACAGAAGCTTAAGGGCACCAGGCCTTACTGGAAGCAGAAGAGAAATGAGCTTATAGCTTATACTAAAAATATTAAGAGCGGGTCTCTATTCTTCACACTTAGCGCTGCTAATCTACATTGGCATGATCTATACTCTTATATACCTTGATTTGACAAATATAAGGCTGCTAATAAGGCTTAGCGCTACCGGATTGCTTCTTAGAATCTTAATGATAACCCGCATATTGCTACTTACTGGCTGTACCGCCGCTTTGATCTGTTCAGGAAGCACATACTTATGGGTCTATTTAATGGCACTAACTTTTGGTCCCGATATGAGTGGCAGGTATAAGGTAGCGGCCATATATATGGCTTCTTATGGAGTTTAATAGCCCCAAGGCCAGATCCGTCAACTAGTGAATTAAGGGCGGCTTTTACTAAGTACTGGGCTGCTTTTATATCCGTAATGAATCCTGATTAATCTAGGCCTTCTAATCTTCAACATCCTTCTGCTCTTGGCTATAAAGAACAGCTTAACACTAATAAGCTTCTTACTGCCTGCCTTAATCAATTTCAACGGCACCATAATTGCACTGAGTCTTACTGCTTAAGATTAAAGAAAGGCTCCGCTAGAGCAAAGAAGTGCCGCTTCTACTTTCCACGCTCTCTCCGCAATGAGGCCGCTGTATCAAAGGATCAAAATCCATATCACTAGACGTTCTGTCCGTAGCGCAACGATAAGCTTCTTAATAGCTACAATACAGCTATAATACTGGCGTGGATGGCAAATATTAATACGTCACCCGCTATAAGCATATCAGTAATAGTTAACTATATAGGCAAATATTGCAGCAAGGAAGAGAAGAAGTCAACTTTCTACTAGAAGTTACTCTAATCAGTATAGCCGCACGCCAACAGTCTTTATGCCTTTAGTTCAGTAGTAGCTAAGTTTATAAACAAGCTTATTACTAAACGCAATTAGTTGGCGCAAGAGGTATACCATCTACTTTTTAATATTCTACTTTCCGAAGGCTTAAGGAATGTAGTAACTTTAGACTACCGCTAGGAGGATGATTGAAGCGCTACATATAAGCTTAATAATGGGCAACTAAGAGGGTATGGACTATCTGACTATAAGAAATATAAGCGCCGTCTAGATAGGGTAGAGGACGTTACTTTCCTTAATTTTCTACTCTATTTCAATCACTCTACTTACAAGCGTCAACTAAGAGTAAGGCCTTAAGTTATATCGTACTTTCCGCAATATAAGGGCGATCCTTCCCATCCGCAGTATCCTAAGTTCTGCCGTGTAAAGCTCATTCTTTATCATCCATAGAGGGAGTATAAGAAAGTGGCTACTTATACTAATGGATTTAGGGCCCCTAATTATATGGCTTCCTATTAGGCTTACGTTAACTCTTATTAGCACCCGCCCAACTACTTCTACAATCGGAAACTAGAGGAATGTCGCGAAACTGCTAATATTGATAAGTTTAAGGGCGATTTCGCAGACAACTTGGAGCTATACCAGTCCTTTAAGGCCCTGCATGCCCGCGTTTAAAATACCGACGGAGTTAAAATTGAGGATCCTAACAGGCTTGGTAATAGGGAGCTTAATTATAACTACGACTGGAGTACGCATTAGGGTACGTACCCGCAGCTTAATAAGAGGACTTATTGGTAGGAAGCACGGCTATAGCCTCTATTGTGGAGCCGCCTATCCTAAACAGCAACTCCGTCCTCCTTATAACCAGGCCAGCGTTATATCTATAATGTTATAGTTAATCACTATAGGCAGATCTAAGTGGGCCTTGGCCCCTCCCCACTGCGGATTAACGTTAATAGAGAGGCAGGAACCGGTAAATTACATCTTATTGCTGTCCTCTCTACTACGCTCTGTAATATGGCAAGGGCTAATAGCAAGCTAATGCCATTGGCTCAAGCGGCCCCTACTAGGGTAGCTGCCTTTAATATTAACGGCAGAACTATATACGATCTATTGAGGTTGCCAGTAAATCGCCTATTTAAGGAGTTGCCTGCTGCCAGTCTTACGCCTCTATAACAGGCTTTCAAGGATATTTACTATCTCGTCCTTGACGAGAAATCTATAATTGGGCAAGTACATCTGGCCTAGATCGATCACCGCCTCTATTAGATCTACCCTACGCGTAACAACAACTACTTTGGAGGCTTAAACATCTTGCTAGTAGGCAATTTCTATTAGCTTCCCCCTGTAAATCAGGCGGCCTTATACAGCAATCTACCCGCTAGGCCGTCAGAGCTCGCCAGCCACGGAAAAGAAGCCTATAAGGCAATTAACCGAACTGCTGTCCTAGATCAAGTTATGCGGCAGGGCGGTAATAACGCTAAGAGCTCTGCATTTAGGACCGCCCTTGTGGAGCTATATAGTAATTCTATAAGTAATCTGACCTGGAAGCTTCTTTTAACTAGGTGTAAGCAGGGCCTATCCGCCAATAAGGTTACGGGCTTCAACAACGCAATTCGGCTATATGGCACACGCGCTGCTATAGGTAAGTATAACACTACTCAGCTTCGCGACCTTTTACAGCCAGTGGTGGCTATTAAGTCAGTTGACACTAGTGTAGGTGTATAAAAAGTCACTCCTAATTAGTGCGATACTATAGAGAATCTAGCCCTATATATTAGCGCGAAAGTAATGCTAATATAGAATATCTGGGTTGAACTAGGCTTAGTAAACGGTACTACTAGTACAGTTGAAGATGTCGTATAGAAGGGACACGCGGATATTAAAAAGGATCAGCCTCAGTTACTATTAATTGCGGTAGATGGGTATAACGGACCTGCCCTATTCACTTGGTAGGATAGTAAGAAAGTCGTCCCTATATTTTCCGTGCTTCGTAAGTGGGAGGGTACAAGAGGCTCTTGTTTACAGCGTTAATTTCCAATTACTCTAGCTTTTGCTCTTACTATATATAAAAGCCAGGGCCTAACACTTAACTAGGTAGTTCTAGATGTTAAGGAAAAGGATAAGACAGCCGGGCTAACCTATATAGCAATCTTATAAGTCAAGAAGCTTTCAGGGCTTATATTTAAACGTGGGTTTGATATGGAATGATTTCAGTCATCTATAAGTAAGACCAAAGAGGCACAACAAGAAGATTTTGTATGGAGGCAGTAGCAACTACTTATAAACAACTTTTCCTAATTAGGAAATCATATACTGGCTCAGAGGTAAGCGGAGAATGCGGCATTCGTCTTGGTTTCCTAACTTTTAAACAGCTTAACCGTGAAATCCAATTTTCTAAATTTTAACCCCCCTATCCGTTCTACCTTTTTACCGCTTCTGGAGCTGTTAGATATACATACAATGGTATACAGGGAGAATTGGCAGTGTTGCTAGATTAATATTGCTGCTATCTATAGCGTTAATCAATTTTTGGAATTTTTCAATTTTTTTAAAGGGCGGAAATGTCGCTTATATAAGAAGTCACGTGACCTCTGAGGATATAGACAATTACAATAATTCCTAACTAAAAACCCTCTTTCCAACCTTATAGCCTTACTTAGATTACTTCTACTACCTTTACAGTATCTTGAGTTTCTTCACCTATTAAACGAACGGATAATTAACCCCAGTTGACAAACGTACCCAACCAATAAATGAACTGACAAATCAAATCAAAAGTTTAAACGTCCAAATAAGGTTCTGCTAAGATGCTAGCTGGACCCTAACCTAGAGCCTTTCTGACCTATTAAATTCTAAAAATAACGACCTCTATTAAACTAAAAATCAACCTTATCCTTAATAAGCCATCCAATTGGATTTAATGGTTCTTTATCATCTAAGACACAGCCAAACTAACAAGGTATGGCAGTATATCGACCCATCTAAGAAGAAAGATAATCTTCCAAAGCTAGAACTACTAAGTTGGCCCACACTAAGGGACGTACTACCCATGGCTATATCGATAACAAAGCTAGACCTAAACCAGCTTACTGCCTACAACCGGCTCTACGCCGAATATAAGGACAATCTACGCGTACACTAGAAGCAAAAACAGGCTATAAACAATATTAACAACTACATTATTTGCACCAATATCGGTAGCCTACCTTCCACTTATTAACAGCCTTAGTAGTCGGGTACATTAAATATTTAAGGCGTCTCTATTACTGTAGTAGCCACTGCAGTAATAGAGACATCCTATATCTTGGTAAGTAATTAAGCCCATCTTGTACAAGAATCTTGTGCTATTAGTACTTACCAAATCACGTGCTTATAGTGCCTCCTCCCGTCTATAAATACTCCCTCCTTTACACCTTCCTCTCTTCTTTTCTTCTTCTTTATAAGAGCTGGAGGCGCTCTAATACTCCTTCCTAGTCCCCACTGAGGGATCTATTGGTTAACGTGGCAATATGGACAGCATCGGACGAGGAGACAGGCAAGAGAGAAGACAGGAAGGACAGAGGAGCCTCCGGTATGTGTTAGTCAAGCAACGTTAATGGCTATATTATAGCTGCCTAATCTCCCGTTCGCAGGCCTCCTCCCGTCTATAAATACTCCCTCCTTTACACCTTCCTTTTTTCTTCTTTCTTCTTCCTTATAAGAGCTGGAGGCGCTCCAATACTCCTCCTTAGTCTCCACTAAGGGATCTATTGGTCGACATAGCGATATGGACAGCATCGGACGAGGAGACGGGAGAGAGAAGACAGGAAGGACGGAGGAACCTCCGGTAGGTGTCAGTTAAGCAACGTCAACGGCGGTTTTCGTCACCCAAAAATTGCGTCATGTAACGACATTTAGGAATATAAATATATACCCCCGCCCCATACTCACACCACTACTAAATATTCTAGATTTTGCACTTAGAGCTGCTTGCAATAGGCATTCCTAGGATATCTGCCAGTTTGAAGCTCTATAATTAAACGTTATTGACGTTTTATATAGGGGTCGTCGATCAAGCTCCCGAGACACGATTTTTAAAGTTCAACACCATATCAATATTACGACCTTCCTGCAGTGGCCGAGCCACCCCCAATCTCCTCCCCCTCCTCCCCCCTCCCATTACTCGGCGCCGAGCTATTGCGTCGTCGTCGAGCCATCGCGTCGTCGTACGTCCAAGCTGGGTGGGCAGTGACGTGGTTAATCGGTCATATCAGACGTCTCTATATATAGTTATGTCTCTTTCTACACGCGTATTTGATCAAGTTGGGGTGGTAGACTTACTTTAATTCCAGCTATGCGGCGATTTAGTTATTAGGCATTAAATATATTTAGTATATAAGGCTCTAAGTTATAACCTTGGGTTAAAGTTTTTGTAGGGTACCTACAATCTACTTATATTAATAATATACCCTCTATCTAGTTTTTAGATGGACAAAAGCCCGCTGTAGGCGCAAGAATATACAAGGAATAAGTAAAATTTCTCCAAGGAACCGAAATTGCGGGCTATAAGTCCGTAATTTCGGATATTTTCCTTGGAAAATTTTGCTTATTCCTTGTATATTCTTGTATAACCTAGCGTGCAGTTATTCCTGTAGCTGTTAAGCCCTTTCCTTCCGTCTCCTATATTTAATGCAGTCTTCTCTCTCCCATGCCTTATATATGCTTCGGTAACAGTTCGCGCATTTTATTTGATCTTAATTTATATATTATCTTGTATTATAAGGGCCTGCATAGTAGCTGCAGCACACCTGTGCTGCGTATATGGATTAGGTGTGTCCCCATTGTGCGCAGCGATAATATTATTCTAGGCGTAGTCTATAGTTATAGAGCCTTATATTGTATATAAGGCCATTTATAATTATTCCTTTTTGGATAAAGAGTTTTTGCATTCCTAGTATATGTACGCTAACAATAAGGAAGCCATGCATTCGTTTATTGTTTCCCTAGTAAGTCTCTAGCGCCCCTTATATCCTCTCATTGTTCTTATTATATACTTAGTTTATATTTTCCTATTAAAGCCATTAGATCCGGGTAATTACGAGTCCTAGTATAAGGCGTTCCGTTTATTTTACTATCTCCTATATAGTTGCTGTATTATCCGCCTAGCGTCCCCTTTCTACCCTAAGGCTTATAGGAACCAATAGGACTTCAACTAGGTAATCTTTATAAAGCATTTTTATGCTAATACGCTCTCCTAGCCTGTCCCCTGCCTTTATAGCCTATTCCTTTACCTATTAGTCCTTTAGGGTGACTCTAATATCTCCACTCCTAAGGTATCAGACTGCGACGGCGTTATAAACCTCCTTGCAAATCTCTGTAAGAACTTCTATTTCTAATTATCCCCTAAGTTCCTCTGCCTTTTCTATATTTAGTTATATTATAATTATATACCCGGTTATTGTCTTTAGGGGGGTAGGTTCCCTATGCTATAGGAGCGCAGCTATGGCGGCCTAGGTGCGGTTCGCCTGTTAGGGGGGGTTTTGTTTATCTTTAATTTTATTTAGCCGTTGGAGGATTTAATTAAGGGTTTACTAGAGGGGCGCCTAAGGTTTGCTAGACTGGAGCCATTCTACTAGCTGCATTAGTTCGTAATGGCTAACAGATACTCCCCCACAGTTCCGGATATTAGACGCGTCTAATAGGCTTTGTATTTTATCAGATGCCTTCTTAATTAGGGTATTTCCGCTTTCTAGTATAGTATTCACCCGTCCTTATTGTTGTTGTGGGGGGCTATTGTTAGGTATGGGTCTGGCGGTCACGCGCGACTGCATACTACCATCGTTCCACCTATGCCTCCCCTGTGATGCATGCATCTCAGGGGATTATCAGGGTGTTTTTCAGGGTTCTTTTGGTTGGTTTGGTCTTTTTGGGCCGTTACGCCTTATATATACTTTAGTAGCAGTTTGCGCATTTTATTTAGTTTTAATTTAGGTAGTGTTTTGTATTATAGTAGCCTATATAGTGGCCGCAGCATACCTATGCTGTGCATGTGGATTAGGTATGTCCCTATTATACACAGCAATAGCATTATTCTAGACGTAGTCTGTAGTTGTAGAGCCTTATATTATATATAAGGCTATTTATAATTATTCCTTTTTAGATAAGGAGTTTTTATATTCCTAGTATATACATACTAATAATAAGGGAGCTATATATTTAACCAGCGTCTCCCTAGTAAGTCTCTAGCGACCCTTATATCCTTTTATTATTCTTATTATATGCTTAGTTTACATTTTCTTGTTAAAGCTATTAAATTTAGGTAATCTTAAGACCTAGTATAAGGCGTTCCGTTTGTTTTACTATCTCCTATATAGTTGCTGTATTATCTACCTAGCGTCCCTTTTCTACCCTAAGGCTTATAGGAACTGCTAGAACTTTAACTAAGTAATCTTTACGGAGTACTTTTATACTAATGCGTTCTCCTAGCCTGTCCCCTACCCTTACAGCTTATTCCTTTACCTATTAGTTCTTTAGGGTAACTCTAATATCTCCGCTCCTAAGGTGTTGGACTATAATGGTATTATAGACCTCTTTATAAATCTCTATAAGGATATCTGTTTCTAATTGTCCCCTTATCTCCTCTGCTTTTTCTATATTTGGTTATATTATAATTATATACCCAGTTATTGTCTTAAGGGGAGTGGGTTCCCTATACTGTAAAAGCACGGCTATAGCGGCCTAGGTGCGGTTCGCTAGTAAGGAGGGTTTTTATTTATTTTTAATTTTGCTTAGCCATTAAAGGATTTAATTAAGGGTTTGCTAAAGGGGCGCCTAAGGTTCACTAAACTGGCGGAGCTATTCTACTATCTATCTTAGTTTATTATGGCTAACAGTTGCTCCCCTGTAATTCTAGATACTAGACGTGTCCAGAAGGCTTTATATTTTGTTAGATGCCTTCTTAATAGAGGTATTTCCGTTTTATAGTGTAGTATTCGCCCGTCTTTATTATAGAGGGCTATTACTAGGCGTGGTTCTGGCGGTCGTGCGTAAATACAAACTACTGTTATTTAACGTGTGTCTTCCCTGCGATATATACATCTTAGGGGGTTCTCTAGGAGTTTTTCAGGGTTCTTTTAGTTGGTTTTAGTCTTTTTAGACCAAGTACAGCAAGAGCTCCAGTTCTTTTAGTTGCCTCTATACTATCTAAGAATAGTAAAATAGAATAATTAGGGTATGCTTTTCTTTACTATTAGGGATTTTATATAGACGTTGCATAGCGTATAGGTAGGAGCTGGTAGTTATTAAGATGTTATAGGCAGTAGTGAAAAGTTTTTATATAGGATAGTGAGATTTTAAAAACTACCACTAATGGTTCCCCCTTATAGTAAATAACTATATATATACGCTGCAACTATGTAATTAGTAGATAAAAGCAGTAGTTATAAATATTAGTTTATCTATTCTAATGCCGTCTTACTTTTTATAACAATTTAAAATATAGAGAGAGCTTTTAGTTATAGGAGGATCCTCTTATATACTAATTAGGCTTTTAAAATAATAAAGATGGCATATATATATAGTCTGTTAGTAGAGAGAATATACCTTAATAGGAATTATTAATGTATATCTAAGAATAAGAGCTGGTAGGGTTATAGGCTAGATAACTTATTAGGTGTTAAGGTAGTTAGTGGCTAAAGTAATATTAATCTAAACCAAATTTAAACTTTCTAAGATTTAGTTAACGTATTAGCTACCTAGTTAAGCTACCTAGTTAAGCCACCCAAAACACACTACTAACTTTAGCCATTTATAACTCTATCCCTATTAAAGATATTTAAATAAAAGCTTAAATATAGCTGCTTATATATAAAATTATTTAATTTATAAAAGTATTAAAAAAGTATTATATTATTAATTCCATTTATTGCCTAATTTAGTCCCTTTTAGGTCTATATAGGCTTTTATTAAGTATTTATTGGCTTAAATATATATAATACTTTTTTTAAAATATTATAAATAGAATGCCTCTATATATAAGCAGCCATATTTAAATTTTTATTTAAGTCTTTAATAGGGGTGGCTTAACTGGGTGGCTAGCTTAACTAAGCAGCCAATATATTATATGGTAGTTAATACTAAGATAATATATTATAAAATATTAAACAGTTATATATTGTCTATATATATATACATTATACTAAGACATACTCTTATTACAGGGGATTGCTGCTTTAACTACACTAGCTATACTATTTCCATTATATTATTATCAGCCTACTAAGTAGATTAGGGTTTAAATACCTTATAAAACTTATTAATTATTATTCTTTTAGTTATTATACGCCTTATTAACATAATTATATTAATTAGGTTCCACTTATCTACACTATATATTATTAACGCAGTGACTACTAGCACTAACTGTTTAGATCTAGCAGCTTAGCTAAACACTTGCACCTCTATATCTACTATTATCACCAGTTTAAGCAGATAGACTTTATATATAGAGCCTAAATTTAAACCCTCTTTTTTAACCCTTTAGTTAATAATAAGAAACTAGACTATATTATTCTAATAAGGACCGCCTATTAGAATATAAAACGCTTTATAGATATCCTTCTAGTCTTTTAGGGATGTCCTAGACTCTATCTAGCAAACAGTTAAATATTTAGACTGGCTAAGCCTTCTATAGAAATACTATATTATACTATTAGTAACAGTTTACTATTAGTCTAATAGTTAACTTATAAGGCGTAATAGAGTATACGCCGCTAGTTTGTAATTGCTAAACAGTAGTCTCTTATTAGGATCCCTTTTAAGTACTTTATTAACGTATTTTATAATTTACTTTAGCTTCCTAGAGTTAGTAATTATACTCTAATTCTTCTAAAGCAGGTTCTTGTCTAAAGGTTTATCCTATTTTTTGCTATAAAACTTATTAACTATCTACCTTGGCTTTGTTCCAGCTTTTATCTTATCCTTTTACTATATATCCTACTACTTATCTTGGCAAATTTTTTTAATAAGCGGCCGGCTCCCTCTAGAAATTAATTTATATTAAAGATAGGTTTCTCTCCTTTTCTTCCTTTAGCTGTCTAGTATTTAAAAGCTTTATTTAGCTGTTTAAAAGTATTTAGGGATACTCTATGCCAGAGCTTCTTAATATATGGTTTAAATATTAAATCGTTTATTATATAGCAGTCTTAGTAGATAACTAGTGGTAGCTTATTAATTACCCTCCCATTAAACTATTAGTCTTCCCCTATCCTATATATAATTAAGATCTTTGTAATTAAAGAGGAGTATTTTTTAAAGCCTGTAATAACCTTATTTAGAAAAGAAAAGTAATTAGCTGCTCCTAGCCTTTTATATTTAATTAATGCTTTAATATTACAATTATTAATTAATTTTGTAGATAGGAAATTCGTTTAATTAGGGGCCCTAAAAATTTCTAAGGCGGGAATTAGACTTATAAAACCTTTACTAGTTAGTATACCGGAAGTAAACACTACTAAAGGTTAAGAGATGTAGTAGGTTATTTTACCATTACTATCCTTATAAGACTGGCCTAGGTATTAGAAGTGAGGAAATACTGCTTAATTATTATACACTTATTTGGCTATTTTTATTAGATAACCTGTCTTTAACCTATCTATATAGAACTTATTAGTAAGAATCCCACTAATAATATAATAAGGACTATTATCTCTATAGAGATTAAAAATAGTTTTATACTATTCCTAAGCGGTCTAGATTGTTGCTTAACATGCAACCTTACCAAAAGGTAGCGCCACACTTCAAAACTTATGCATACCCATCTTACCATCAAAAACAATCGATTTTCTAACTTTCAAGACTTAATTCCTACTGCCTAGCGAGCTAGAGGTGGATTTACTTGTCGTTTTACCCCCTTTCCCCTAACAGAAAATTATTTATAGGGGTGGTCCTAGCTTATAAGCGAGGCACAAACAGGGACACCAAAACCAAATACCAAAACCACGAAATATAGAGGCTAGATTTTCTATTACCTTTTGCCTAATCTCCCCAGAAATCTTCTAGTAGGATTAGTAAGGAGAAAGGGTATAAGGATAGTAAAAACTAGCCCTATAAGATACAAAATGCCAAGGCCTAACAGGTCTAAAAAAAACCTCCTATAGAAATAAGTAATGAAGAGTCTATATTTACTTTTTCTCCCCCTTCTCCTTCTCTTGGCCTATTTAGGATAGGAGAAAAAAGAGGACATCCTCAGTCTTCTCCTAAAAAAGAAAACCAAAAACCTGCAAAAAAGACAATAAAACCAACAACTACTACGGATAGTATACCTGATATACCTCCCTCTTCCCTTTCTCTAGAAGAACATCTATGCGAGGCTTTAAGAAGCCTAGTGCAGGCCTATAAAGGGCTAGAAAGAGAAGAACAAGAAGAACAAGTTGGACAGCTAGTAGACTATATACAAAATATCCTAATAGGAAAAAACCCCTTTGCAAAAGAAGAAGAAGAAGAAGAAGAGATAAAAGATGTCCTAAAAGGACTAGTAAAAGAAGTAAGAGCTCTCCGTAAGGAGGTAGCTCCTATTAAAGAAACTTACGCAGAAAGGCTAAAGAAGGACCTCCCTTCTTTATCCCCCTTACCTCTACTATTATTATCTACACCTCCTCCTTCTAGTAGGGTAACTAGTAGCACGCCAAGCTCTAGCTCTACTTCTACTAGAAATAGGAAAAAGCAGCTACAAGAAAGGAGATTAGTCCTAGTTACGGACCAAAAGGACCAATCCCTAGATACCTTCTCTATACGAAACAAAGTCAATCAACTATTTGCATCAAAACTGCAAGTAGAAAAACCAGTTTTAGCGTCTATAGCTAGAACTAAAGGAAAACAAAACATTCTCCTTATAACTACAGAAGAGTATAATGCAGATTTCCTAGTCAAGTATAAGGAGATCTTGCATAACTGCTTTACCTTTCAAAGAGAACAAAAACTAGAACCATAGGTTTAGGTTATAGCCTACGGCGTTCCTACCTTACTGTTTCTAGGAGAGAGGGGCTCTAAGCTTCTAAAAGAAGAAATTGAGACCTTTAATCCTATAAGAATACAAGGACTACCTAGATGGATCTCATCTAGTGTAAAAAGACACAATCTACAAACCAGATTCGGCTCTATGGTTTTTACTATAGAGAACGAAGAGAAAAGACAAGAAATCCTCAAGCAAAAGGAAATTTTAATTGCGGGTACAGCTACTAAGGTAGTAAAATACCTAGATGTCTCTCCTACTACACAGTGTACTAGCTGTCAAAAATTTGGCCATATAGGAGACAGATACTCTACTAGAGCCTGTAGATACTGTGCGGCTGCTGTCAGATAATTCAGATAGAGCTGCTCATTGATAGAATAGGTTGATTGATTGATGATCTTGACTTGATCGTTGATTGATGCTCGATTTGACCTGGGGCCCCTGGGGCCCTATGAAGAGATTTACAATGCACGTGCCCCGTGCGCGTGGCTCGTGCACGTGTCCCACGCCTTAGAGAATACAGATTATCTAACAGCTGCACATCTATCTAAAGACCACTTCTGTTCTACCTATACAATAACAGGCAAGCCTTGTCAACATACTACCCCTCTTTGTATCAATTGTAAAGGAAATCACTTTGCTAATAGCAAAGACTGTGAGATACTTAAAGCAGCTAAACTAGTACGTAGTACTAGCTTAGAAGATATGGAAGAATAGACAAAACATAGAATTCTAGAGGAGGCAACTTCTACTAGGCTCTTAAAGAGATATTAGAGAGCAAAAGGACAGAAATAAGTTGTAAAAGGACAGGGACAGGTGTTAGGATTTTTTTTTCTATCGTTTTCTCATTCCCTAGCAGTTGTAGCAACTTAGTATTTTACTAAGGAGCTGTAAACCCTTAAGGGTTTATAAACTACTAGGATATAGCTACTAGTACATGTTAAGCTGCCTAGAAAGGATTTATGTATATAGAACTATAGCGCCATAGCCTAGAGGCTGCATGCGCAGTATTGTACATAGAACAATACAGTGGACATAAAAATAAAATAAAAAAAGTTGTTGCCTAAGTTTATAAGGTTATAATTATAAGATATAAAGCTAATTTTAGGTCTATTTTTCACTAGACTATATTGCCTTCTCTTTTATATTTTATAGGTTTAAGAATGTTTTTATCCTTATCTATAAAATTATACTTCTTTATACTAGACCTAATAAAAGCCAAATAGCGTATATGGACTTATAGTTTGCCTCTAGAAATAAAATTATTTAGTTCTAAGGTCTTAAACCATAATTTAACGTCTTTAACTACTTAGGGTAGTAGTGTAACGAAGTCTTGTGGGAAATACCACGGTGGACTCGCTAATAGGCTTATTGTGTAGGTAAATAGGAAGTCAACAACGTAACAGTAACAAGTATAACTAGTGGAGTGGTTGCCTAACAGATTAACTCCAATTATATTCTAAGATTCACTATAAAGAAAGCAACTACCTAGGTAGGGACTATAGGTCCTTAAATATACAACCATACTCCTAAGAAATCCTCCTTATATATAAGATATACACTATACGGGTTGTATATACGTCCCATTTATACCCTATGTACACTGCATACAATATTATGTAACCTCAGCTACTATTCTTTATTATATAGTTCCACTAATTCCATCCTAGACCATGCCCTTATTAACTAACTAGCTTCCTCTAACTCTTCTCTAAGTAGTTATAGCATTATATTTAAAGCGTCCATAACACTATCTCCCTCTTTTTATCTTTGTCCTTAAAGATTCCTAATATCTCTAAGTTGTCTACTAGAGGTATAATGTCCGTTTAATTAATTTAGTTAATATCTTTACTTACTATACCTAAAGCTCCTTCTTCTTTATAAGTATAGCGGTATACCTACACTATTACTATAATACTATCTCTTAGTAAAATAATGCTATCTCTATGTTCTTTTTGTGCGAAAGAGGGGTTAGTTTATATTATGTTAGCGAGTCCCTTATTTCAGCAACCCTATTCTTGCTTAGAGTGCACTAAAGCGAATATTTAATTGTCTTGCGATATTCGCTTAGTTTCTAACGCTAAATATGCGCGTCCTATTACTCTTAATAGCCTTTAAGTACCATTATTAATTGCTACTAGGGTCCTAGTTTTAATCTACTGCTATAAAGCTTAATAGCGAGCTAACTTAGGCTCTAGCTAAGCTAGAATGTTTTTATAACACTAAATAGAGGGCTCTAAAGGCCCGCATTACTACATCTACTTATTTACTCCATCTTAAAAAGGTGTATAAGATGGTTTGCTTTAAGAAGTGGAAGCTTATAGAATAAGGCCTTTAGGAACTTGGCAATAAAAGAACGGATTCTCTTCCAACAGAGAGGGAAATAACTCTAAGTACCTTAGTAGCTACTCCTCTTAGGTCCCCCTTAAGTAACTTATTCTTTAGCAATCCTTTTTTATTAATACTACCTAACCCACTTTCTTTTAATACTTTTATACCTTTCTTATAGCGTTCTTTAGGTTGTTTAGTAGTTCCTAGGTAGTTTCCTTGTAGCCTACCTACTTAACTTCCTACTATATTTCGTTATTAACGTCCTTATAACTAATAATTTTCAAAATTTCCTATTTATCCTCTTCTTAACCTCTATATATATCTGCCTTGTAAACTAGTGGCTTAATATCTCTATATACTAGTTCTAGTATTATAATATGCTATATAGGGTAGATCTTTACTCTCTCTGGTAAGTTAAGTCTATACATAACTTCTAAGATCTTTACTTTAACCTTAAATAGTCCTAGTCTAATATAGTTCAACTTTTTACTTAGTCATCGACTCTTAAAATTTTTATATAGTAGCCACACTTTATCTCCCTCTTTAAGATCTGGTCCCTTAAATCTCTTAGCATTGTAGTACTTTTTTATCCTTGTCTATACTAGTTTAGCTATCTTTTTAAGGTGATTATAAAGATTTATTAAGTTCTCTATTCTTTTTTTAGCTATACTACTTATTTTCTTTACTTAATATAGCAATAATAACATTCTTAGTTTGTATCCGTAATTTGCCTTAAAAGGTAATATGCCTATCCCTTTCTACGGTGTAGCATTATATATAAACTATATAACTAGTAACAATAATACCTAATTATTTTACGCGTAATTAATATAGTGTCTTAAGTATTACTCTAATGTTTAGTTTAGTCTCTCTATTTAACCGTCTGTCTATAGGTAATATACTATTAACGTTGCTACTTAAACTCCTTATTTAGCTAAGAATACCTCCTAGAATACTGCTATAAATCTTAGATCTCTATCTAATATAATCTTTATTAGTGCCCCATATCTTATAAACACTTCTTTAATATAGATTTTAGCTATATCTTCTACTAAAATTTCTTCTATACACGCTATAAAGTAGCCCCACTTAGTTAACTTATCTACTATTACTAAGATCGCGTTATAATCTTGTCCGGTAATAGGATCTTTTAACTTTAGTAACTTTATAATAAAGTCCTATAATATAACCTCCTAGGGTCTTTCTAGTGCTTTAATAGGTTATAGCCCTCTATATAGCTTATGCCTTATTAGTTTATTCTTTAGTAACTTACCTTACTAGTCCCCAGATTCCTTAAATAATGTACTCTTTTTAAAGTCTTGCCACTAAGCCTATAGCTCTATTATATCCCTAAGTTATTCCCTTATAAAAGTCTTCCATAAACTCTTTCGCTACTAACTTTAGTATGTACGTAGCTTCTTAGTACTTATACTACTCTAAGTCTTAATCCTTACTCTATGCCTCTTAGATTCTTTATAACTAATTACTTTCTAGCGTCTTATAGACTTATTCTAGTCCTTTTTTAGTTATAGCCGCTAGTTTTAGATAATTATACCTAATTAATCCGTCTTTGTCCTTTCTTAATATAGCGCCTAACAGTTTCTCGTTGTTTTGCAACTCTGCCTTCCTACTAAGTGCATCTGCCCTTGCGTTTTTAGTACCTTTAATATACTAAATTTTGAAATAATACTCTACTAGCATTTCTGCCCATTTAACTTGTCTTCTATTTAGTTTTTTTATTATTAGGAACCCTATTAGGTTTTTATAGTCCATTTTAACTATAAATGGTTTCTCCGTGTCTTACAAGAATGCTCTTTACTCTTTAAGTACTGCAACTATTCCTAATAACCCCTTATTATAGATATTGTAGTTTAGTTCTAGTAGTATTATCTTCCAACTATAGTACGCTACTAGGTGCTATGCGTCCTAATGCTTTTATAGTAAGTATACTCCTAGTATAAAGTCTAATACGTCTAGTTCTACTACTGTGTCTAGCTTTAGCTAGTAGATCTTAAAGATTAGATCTTGGGTAAATAGCTCCTTAAGTTCCTAAAACAGCTTCCTTTACTTATTACCCTATATCTATAGTTCCTCCTTTTTTATAAGTCTTATAAACAGCTTAATATTATTTAACTACTGCGCTATAAACCTTTTTTATTAGTTATAAACCCCTAGGAATAATCTTAACTATATAACGTTCTCTAGTTCTTGCTAACTTACTATAGCTTCTACTTTCTTTAGGTCCATACTAATTTTGCCTAGTTTAATAATAAATTTAATAAAATTGGTCTTCCTAGTAAAGAACTCGCATTTCTTAATTGCTACTGGCATCTTTTCTTCCTATAGTCTCTTTAAGACCTATTTAACGTATTCTCCATGTTCTTCCTTACTTATTAAGTAGATAATAATAATATTAAAATATGCTATAATAAACTTATTAAGGTGTTCTCCTAACACACTATTAATTCTCTTTTAAAACATTACCAGTATATTTATAAGCCCAAACTGCATTACTAATAGCTTATATAGTCCTTCCTTTAACCTAAAGGCTGCCTTCTATTTATTGCCTTCCTTAATCCTAATCTGGTAATACGCCTACCTTAGATCTATCTTTATAAAGATTTACGCATTACCCATCCTATCTTAGATTTCGCTAATTAAGGATAAAGAATACTTATCCTTTCTTATAATGCTGTTTAACTGCCTATAGTTAATACACATCCTAAGTTTTCCGTTTTTCTTTAGAATAAACAACACTAGATATCCCGCTAATAACTATAATGGTCTAATATTTTTGATAGGTTTTCCTGGACAAACTCTTTAAGTGCTACTAACTTGGTTTTAGTAAGCTTATAGATTGGAAAGAACTTTAAACTTATTCCTAGTTCTAACTCTATTTTATAGTCCTATGCTATATATTTTAACAGTTGCTTACTTTCTAGGCTCTATAGTCTTTTGCCATACTTATAGTATCTCTTTAGTATATAACTTAAGCCTTGCTTAGTCTCTTTATACGTTGCTCCGACTTAGTGCTATACTATCTTAGTTTATTATCGCGTTCTGCGTTATTATATATTTTTAATATTAACCTAACCTATAATCCAATTAATCTTTAGGTTATACTCTTGTAACTAAGACATTTCTAGTATTGCCTTATCCTTTCCTAACGGTAGGATATTAAAAGATATCTTAACTTGTTTTCCTTTAAAAGTTAACTAAATAGGTCCTATTTTGAGATTAATAATGCCTCCTCTATAGGCTATTAGATCTCCTAAAATTATTATTAATAGGTATTAGTATTCTTTCTATCTATATAGTAACCCTATTTTTTTTTAACTGCTGCTAGTAATATATAGTTCCTTATTACTCCACTATCCACTAATACTTTAAACTTTTAATCTTGCTATTTAACTCTTAAATTTAGGTGTTGTTCTATAATTCCTTTAAGGGTCTAAGGCTCTACTACTAGCTCCCTCTAGTCCTATAGGCCTCCGCTTTTTCTAACTAATAGATATCCAATCTTAACTATACTTAGTCCCTCTATAGCCAATACTTAGTTTATTTCTTTTCTTCTACATGCTATAGATATATATTCTTTAGGCACTCCCACCACTATTATCTATCTAGGCATTCTTCTATAAGGAATCTTCTGGGTTAAAATATTAAGTCGCCTAACTCCTAAACTTCTACCAGGTGCCAACTATATATATACTTAGCATCCCTATATCGTTTCTTATCTGTCATCCAATATACTCTTATTAGATACTTATAATGTTTATCCTTAGTGTTACGGGACACCTCCGTGACACCTTATACACTTCCACCTGTTTCCACCGACGCAGTAAGAAGAGACCGACCGCGAGACGGCAATCTATTATATTCCGCTAGAATCCACCAAATTCCGCCATATTCCGCCAGAATCCACCAAATTCTGCCATATTCCGCCAAAGTCCACCAAATTCTGCCAATTTCTGCCAGAACTACCCCTTAAATCCTATTCTACTCCGTATATGTGTCAACTAAGCAACTAAACTAACAATATATACCCTTTCTTCCCGTTTCCTTACCTTCTCTCCTCACGCAACGTCTTAACTTTATTATATAGTTTATATACATAGCTTAATAATATCTACTTTGCTATATATTATTGTCGCTTGTACTCGCTCTGTAACACTACGTTGCGTTAAACTATATACTTTGTCCTGCCCTAACTAATATGTAGAACAACCCAGAAACCCCCTTATCTATAAACAACCTACGCACCCTATTTACTAAATAAATAAGAAGTCTCTAAGAGGCTTTTACGGACGCTCTTACCTAATAAGAAACTTAATATTATGAGATAATCCAATCCCTAAAAAAGAAAGTTAAAGAGATTTGTTATAACCTACTACCTACTACACTATTGCCCCTACCTATCCCTACTACTATCAACCTATAAATACTGGATAAGAAGAACGTATCTAAAACTAACTCCTTAACCCTAAATTCGCCAGTTAATACCCCTAAAAAAAGTTATCTAAACGTCTCCCTGATCCTCCTGCCTATTCTAGTAAAAGAAGTAAGCTACACTCTTTCCTTAACCAACTTCAGAATAAGTTAAGCGGCAATATTAACCGCTACCCTATCCCTAACAGTTAGCTTCGTTACGCTATAAGCCGCCTAAAAGGAGATACCGCGGACACTGTATACCCGTTCCAATTAAGTATAGTAGAGGAACTAGTTACTATACTAGAAGCATCTTATAGCGACCCTAACCAAGTTACTATATTATAAAGGAAACTGAATAAGATAACATAAGGCTCTAAGAACTTCCTATTATACTTTACTAAATTCTATCGCTACGCTAAAGAGACTAAATAGAACAAACCTGCCTTAATTAATTACCTAGTAGAGTCTCTAAACCCCAAATTAAAAGCATCTCTTATAGGAGTTAAACTACTAGGTACTATTACCGCCTACGCTAATATTATTAATGGCCTGTATAATGACTTACTACGCCTTGCCCTAAAATATATACCTTAATACTTTACCCCCTAGCCACCTAAGACCCGCAAGGACTTAGACGCTATAGATATTAACACTAGAACCCTTTCCTATACCCTAAAAGGATCCGCTAAATAAGAGCAACGCATTAAACACAGCCTCTATTTTAAGTATGGAAGCGACGCTTATATCTCTAGCTACTACTCTATCCCTTTCTAAAAGAATTTACGAATGGTTAATACTAGCAGCTGTTTACCACACCAATTCTCTAGTTACCGTCCCTAATCTTTACCTGGTTCCAGCCCTATATCTAGTAAATACTATTTATAGGGACAAAGTTATAACTAACGTTTTATAGGAACCCCTTCCTATTTACTACTAAAAGGTGTGTTTTAGAGTTAAGTTGCTCTCTAGGATAGCTATATTATAGGATCTCATTAAATGCATTAAATGTTATAAACCCTAACTCTTAGGATTATAGTATAACTGTTAACTACTGTCTTTAGCAAAAAGGTTAATAGGCTAATGCTTAAGTCCTAATTAACACAGGAGCTAGCGGTATAGAATTTATTAATAAGATCTTTATATAAGACAATAGGTTTACCCTAACACCCCTTAACCGGCATATTAACGTATTTATATTTAATGGCAAACGCACTATTTTAGGCTGTATTACTTATATAGCGGCCCTAAGACTCCAATACCTAAACCACAAAGAATTAATTAAGCTCTTTGTTACCACCCTAAGTTACCTAGTAATCCTTAGATAACCCTAGATAAAGCTATATAAGGTAACTATTAACTAGGACAACCTTAAGCTTCTATTTACCGCCTCCTATTGTAAGTAAAAGTGCCTTATAACTCGCGGCTTAGACCCTAAACCAAAACCTAAAAATTCCACTAAATTCCATAAATATAAGATTTCCACTAATGTCTACTAAGGACCTGGAAATTATACTAAATTACACAAACTAACCCTAACTACTGCACTGCCCTAAACCAAGTAGAAGCTTAATATATGAAAGTACCAAAAGAACTAGTATTCTACTATAAAAAAGATGCTTAAAGAGCCCAAACCTAAATCTAATACTAACTCCGTATCTGATATCAAACCTAAAACTAAATAGAAAACCATATAAAGAACTAAAGATAATCTAAGCCCGTTTAACGCCTTAGATATCCACATAATTAGAGCTACTCCGCTTATATAACTTACCAGGAAACCAGAACATATAATCTTTGCTATTACAATAGCCGATATTAAGAAGGCCTTAGCGCTAAAGAAGCACACTAACCCTGCTATAAAGGTACTAGTAGAGTACCATAAATACCTAGATATATTCTTATAAAAGGAAGCCAATAAGCTACTGGAACACCGCCTATATAATTATAAGATTATAATTAAAGAAGGAAAACATCCTGGATTTGGACCCCTATATAGGATATCCTAAAACGAACTTTAGGTACTACGGAAGTACTTAGATAAACATCTAGATAAAGGATTTATTAGAGCAAGCTCTTTATTTATAGCTGTGCTAGTAATCTTTATTAAGAAACCTGGTAGTAGTCTATACTTCTACGTGGACTACTAAGCTTTTAATACTATTACTATTAAGAACTAATACCTAATCCTGTTAATTTAAGAGACACTGAACTAATTAAGTAAGGCTCGCTTCTATACAAAGCTTAATATTATCCACGCATTTAACCGTCTCTATATCGCGAAAAGAGATAAATGGCTCACTGTATTTTATACTTAATACGGATTATTCAAGTACTTAGTAATGCTATTTAGCCTCACAAACGCCCCAAGTTCTTTTTAACACTTTGTGAATAACACCTTGTACCTATACCTGGACGTTTTTTGTACTGCTTATATTGATAATATCTTAATATATAGTAATAATCTAGCTAAATACCGAAAACACGTTAAACTGGTCCTGTAAGCCTTGCGCGGAGCTAGCCTATAGTTAGATATAGATAAATGCGAGTTCCATAAAACGGAAGTTCTATACCTTAGACTTGTTATTTCTATAGACGGCATATAAATGGACCATAAGAAAGTTGAAGTAATTATAAACTGGCAAGAACCTAAGAATATTAAGGACGTAAGGGCCTTTATAGGATTCGCCAATTTCTACTAATAGTTTATTAATAACTTCTCCGCCTTAGTTTTACCCCTTGTGGCCTTAATACAAAAGGATAAAGCCTTTATCTTTAACAAGGAATGTAAGAAAGCTTTTACTTACCTAAAAGTTATATTTACTACTATACCTATACTCTAACACTTTAACCCAAACTAAATAAGTATTATAGAAGCTGACTTATCTAACTATATCACTAGAGGCATCCTGTCTTAATATAATAAGGAAGGAGTATTGCACCCTATAGTATACTTTTTAAAACGACTAAGTCCAGCTAAATGCAATTATAAGATCTATAATAAGGAACTATTAGCTATTATTAAATATTTTAAATAATAGCAACCCGAACTAGAAGGCTCTAGATTCCTAATTAAGGTTTTTAGCAACTATAAGAACCTATAATACTTTATAACCACAAAATAGCTAAGCTACTAATAGGCCTGTTGGTTAGAATATCTATCCTATTTCCAATTCTCTATTACGTATCGCCTAGGCGTTTAAGGCTAGAAACCTAATACCCTAACCTAATATTTATAAGATGCACTAGCTTAAGAAAAAGCGCGCTTCTACTATAATTAGACTCTACTCCGCCCTAAACTATTTAAACCCCCTACTAAAGATCTCTCAGTATACGTTCTTAAAATAACTGATTAAACCATTAAACAGATTATAGCTAATAAATACCCAAACGACAAGTTTATCCAAGAGACGCTTAAGCTAATTTAAGATAGCATTAGACGCTCTAAAAGGATTTCTCTAAGTGAATGCAAAGCCTATGGAGGCTACTTGTACTACTAGAACCGTCTAGTTATACCTAACTACAACGAACTTAAGCTCAAGCTCCTTAAATATGTATATAATCTGCCAGTAGCCGGTTACCCAGGCTAAGGAAAAACCCTGGAACTGCTCTAATAAGAATACTACTAGCCAAACATATATAATACGATATAAAGATATGTCGCTAGCTACTATACCTACTAACAAGCTAAAGCTTTGTATAAGACGTATAACGGCTTTCTAAAGCCACTACCTGTTCCGGACCGAAGATGGAAAGACATTTTAATTAACTTTATTGTTGATCTCCTCAAAAGTAAAGGCTGCACAAATATTATAGTAGTTATAGACCAACTATCTAAGATAAAATACTTAATCGCCTACCCTAATATATTAGCACCTGCTATTACCCAACTGTTCCTAGACTATATATGGAAACTCTACGGACTTCCCAAAACAATTATCTCTAATAGAGGCAGATAGTTTATCTCTATATTTTAAAAAGAACTAACTACCCAACTCTGTATTAAAGCACTATTGTCTACGGCATACCACCTAGAAACGGACAGTTAAACGGAACGTGTAAATACTATTATAGAATAGTATATCCGGATATACACGTTGTATTTACAGGACGACTGGATAGACTGGCTTATATTTGCTAAGTTTACTGCAAATAACTCCGTCTTGGAAACCATAAAGGTCTCCCCGTTCCTGGCTAACTACGGCTAGCATCCGCGAATAGGTTTTAAACCCTTTAGTAGCATTCCTCGCCCAGCCTATTAAGCCTTATAGGTTGCAGAAGCAAATAAATCCATAAAGAAGATAGAAGAACTATAAAAGTTCCTTATTAACAAAATAATATAGGCCCAATCTGTCTATAAAGCTATAGCAAATAAGAACTAAATCCTAGCACTGGCCTACTAAATTAGTAACTTTATCTGGTTAGATACAAGAAATCTAAATATGAAACAACCTACTAAGAAATTTAATTAGAAGAACGCCGGCCCTTATAAAGTTAAGAAAGTCGTCTCTCCTTATACCTACCAACTAAAGCTCCCTAATACAGTTAAAATCCATCCTGTATTCCACACGTTAGTCCTCTACCCTACTGCCCCTGTATTGGATGCCCTGCCTGGACAGATTTAGGACCCTCCCCCACCAGTTAAGGTAGATGGTAAGGATAAGTACTTTGTTAAAAAAATTAATAATATTAAGTATAACAAACGAAAACGCCAATATATATATCTTATGAAATGGAGAGGTTTTAATAAGCCTATATAGGAACCTGTTGACTTTGTAGGACTTACACAAGCTATAGAAGACTTCTATAAACTCTACCCAGAACTACTATAGCCCCATCTCGCAGAAGCTTGAGTTTAAAGGGGGGGTATTATTATGGGACACCTTTATAACACCTTATACACGTCCACTTGTTTCTACTAACGCAGTAAGAAGAGACCAACCGCGAGACGGTAATCTGTTATATTCCGCCAGAATCCACTAAATTCTGCTATATTCCGCCAAAGTCCACCAAATTCTGCCAAGTTCTGCCAGGACCGCCCCTTAAATCCTATTCTGCTCCGTGTATGTGTCGACTAAGCAACTAAACTAACGATATATACCCTTTCTTCCCATTTCCTTACCTTCTCTCCTTACGCAACGTCTTGACTTCATCACACAGTTTATATACATAGCTTAATAATACCTACTTTACTATATATTATCGTCGCTTGTACTCGCTCCGTAACACTTAAGTGCCTTATGCATATTACACGTATTATCCATATATATAATCCATGCCAATATATAATATACTAGGTGCTTTAGGTTAACTCTTAGCTTATCTTTATCCTTAAGTTTAAACCTTTCCCGCATTAACCTAAACGTTACTATATTGTTTGCTAGTACTGTGGAAGGGTACGGTGTCTCTTAGATAGGAAGTCAGAATGCTATCAGTCAGTCAGTCAGTCTGTCTGTCTATCGGTCGGTCGGTCATAATCAGTCAAAAGTAATCAGTAAAGCAGTCTGTAAGAAAGGAAAGAAAAGAATGTATTCCGGTAGGTTCGTGATTATGTGTAAGAGGGAGGGAAGCCAAAGGCTCAATATATACAGGAAAATGCCAAGACACTAAGCATAGGACATTTTACCCCACCACATACCTCCCCCACCAAGAACGTTGTCCCCTAACGTTCTATACCATAGAAGAATAGCCAAACGAAAGTAAAGCAAAAACAGAATAGAAAAAGGAAAGCACAAAATAGAACGCAGGAAATCTCTTCCTCCTAGTAAGATACCTATTAGACACGCACTGAAATAAATACACCTATTAGCCGTACTAGTTGCCTATACACCATACCCACCAGCGTCACTGGTTGAAAGCATAAATGTATGCACTAGCCGCCCTAATCGCCTGTGTACTACACCTACTAGCGGTACTAGTCAAAAGCGTAATTCTGCAGCCGTCTTTACAGCCTTGCAAAACTATTCTATAATATCCTTCCGTTATCTATAGCTAAGATCCGATCTTCCTACTAGTAACTAGAACAGTAAACCAGAAATAATAACAGCGGCGGTAATAGCAGTAACAGTAACGGTGGTAGAAGCAGTAGTAAAAGTAGACATTTAGCGCAGTAAAATAAAACAGAATAGTCAGCGGTAGAACACTCGGTAGAAGAACTCAGTAATAGTTAGTAAGCAGTAGGACATCTGACAGCAGAACTTTTAATAGCAGAACACTTAGTAGAAGCGGAACGGTCGGTAGCAGTTGGTTGAGGTAGTAGCGGCAGAATAATCGGAACAACGGAACAGAATGGCTGAACAGCAGCAGTAGAATAGCTGGTTGGAACAGTAGTAGCAGTAGCAGTAGCAGTAGCAGTAGAACAATCGGTCGGCGGCGGTCAGTTGGAGTAGCAGTTGGTGGAAATAGTAGAACGGAACAGGTCGGTTAGAACAGTTGGGCGGAACTGCATAATAGATCCAGTAGATCCGGCAGTAATTAGATCTAGCAACGGTACAGATCTAGAATAATAGAGACAGAGCAGTTGGTTAAGACAGTAGGGATAAAGCAGTCGGACGGAATGGCGGCGGCGGCGGTAGGGCGGTTGATTAAAATAGCAGAGACTCTGGCTTAATTTGGTCGTTTAGCTGGTTGTTTGATATTAAGACTCTGCATCTAGCTCTGCATCTGGCTGTGCATCTGGCTGTGTATTAGTAGCTCTGCATTGCATATTCTGCGTCCGTGTCTGCGTCCGTGTCTGCGTGCGTGCTTTGACTGCTGGCCGAAGACTGTCTAATTGGTTGGCGACGACCTGCTGCAACTAATCGTTTGGTCGTTTGACTAAGGTAGAAAGTCGGCCCGGTCGAAGGCTCTAATCTAATGACATTTAATTGGCTTGATTCAGTGACGGTAACGTGCTGATATTGAGGCTCTGGCTTGATTCGGTTTTTTGACTAACCGTAGCTTTTGTGCAGTCGTTTGATTGACCAAGGCTTCCGTGCAGTCGTTTAATCAAGGCTCTGCGTATAGCTCTATATCTGGCTCTGCATTGTATAATCGGCTCTATATCTGTGTAATCAATTAAGGCTCCTGGTGCTGTTCTTATTGTGTAGCTGCATTATCAAATTCTAGGGGCGGTGTAGAGTTCTGCTGGCTCTACTGCTGAATGGACTAATTAGGATTTTCCGTGCCGGGTATAGAAAATCACTATTGGCTTGGCGATAGGCGGTGAGCTGAACTAATATCTTTGTAGTAGGTTGTCGTCTTGACGCGTCGCCATTAAGAAAGTAAACAACAAAAGGAGCTTTAGGAAATACTGTAATTAAGCAGATAAATAGAAATCTTTTATACGGCCGTTACCTGCATCCCCTCCCCCACCTTAGAACTTGACTGTCCCCTAGTCGAATATCCTATGCCTGTGGCGGAGCCTGCTGCGGAGCCTGCTGCGGTTAATGGCTGGCCTTAAGCGTCTGTCTCTATGACCGTCTCTAAGGATTAGACGGTTTATTCTTTTTTCTAGTTTTAGCTGTCTTATCTGCAGGCTGTGACCTAATCTGGACGTAATCTCCTGGTCGAACATTCTCCTGTGGCAGAGCCTGCGGCTCGACGGTTGTCCTAGTTGTACGGATATCTCTAGGGGTTGGGCAAGTCTGCGGACGTTGCTGGCTGAGCGTTACAGAGTCCGTGGGCCATACTTGACAGTAGTCCTCCCAGCTTGTGCGTATTTCGTTACTGTTCTTGAGTACTACTCCGTTATGGAAAGCAGTAAAATCCGTTTGTTCTATAGAGGCCTGTTGCCGCGTCTGTTCTTCCTTTGGCCTGCCTAGGTCTGTTCCCTGGTACGTACGGAGCCAGTTCTTAATACCTTCTAGCCGTCCTTCATTGCCGAGCCACGGAAGTACTGGTCTAGGTTGTTTGCGCGTCCCAGCTACTAGTCTTCCTTAATTAGACAGATGCACAAATCCTTGCTGAATAAGATTCTTAAACCCTTGGCATTTGTACTGGGTGAAACGGTGACCTCCTCCGCATCTAAAATAGGTCTGCAGGCCTTGTCCTCGCGTACCTTGCTGACCTCGTACGTTCTGCTGCGGCTATCCAAAGGCGGTGGAATCTTGCGGATATTGAAAATCGTGCGGATATTGAAAGTCTTGCAGAGGTTGACAGTCTTGCGGAGATCGACAGCCTTATAGGACAAAGGGAGCTTGGCTGCTGTTCTGCCAGTCTTTGTATCCTGGTGCTGAGCTATATCCTTATGCTGAGCCTTGAACTGCGGCCTGATCTAGTAGTGTTGTAAACCTTTTAGGGTCCTTTCGAATTCGGTTAAGGAACGGTATTAACTGTATAGCTACTGCAAGCTCTGACTTGCTTAGCCTTAGGCTCTTTAGCTGGCTTACTATTTCGTCCATCTCCTAATCTACGGTAGGGGGTAACTGCTACTGCGTTAGGGCTCCTCCGTGTACACCTAGGTCTAGAAGCCTTCCTTCTCTCCTATAGTTAAGCTTCTTTCTTTATTACCGTAGCTCCTGTATAAGCTGGACATTTAGGGCGTCTTCTTCCGGAAGGACATCTATTTGCTTAGCGCCCTCTACAGCTACTATCCTTAACTCTACGGCCTCCTTTAGTCTTTTAAATATAAGGGTGTTGGGCTCATCTGCTACGGCTCCTGTCTGTTCTATTACGTGCCTATAGTATTTAATAGGAAGTCCTCGTATAAACAACTACCCCTTATCTTGCTTAGTAAGGTTTCCTACGGCTACCGCTTTATCTGAGATGGTAGTAAAGTCCTATATATAGTAACACAATTCGTCTGGTTATTCCGTAGATTTTTAAACAAAAGCTTCCACAAAGTCTCGTGTCTCTATGCGTTGGTAGTAGTCCTTAGTTTAATACTTGGTTCTAAGCTTTCTAATAAGCTCCGTCCAATTACTAATTACAAACTCAGGTAGGCTTTGGATCCACATCCCTATCTAGTAATTATAGTACTCCGGAAGGCCCTGGTGCTTCTCCTTACTTATTACATAATATCGGGTGCATAGCCGTTTGTACTACTTGATAAACTGCAATACGTTCTGTCCTATAAAGTAAGGAGCTCCAACAGTTCCTAGGGCTGGCATAGGCTAAACCATAACGTAGATCTTATGGCTCTCATCCTTCGTCTGCTGAGGGTTATCGGTCCTAGGTGTTACAGGTGAACGCTACGGTAGATCTTCTTGCATGGCCATAGTCTTAACAGAGGATGTCCCAGATGGCCGTCCTGGTGTTGGTTTATACTTAGCAAAAGAAGTATAGGCTTCTGTTCCTTCTGGCTGCTTCTTAACGCCTAGAGGTCGGTCTTCCTGAGAGAGCACGGTGTCTTCATTATCTATAGCCACTACCGGGTCTTAATACGTCCATCTGCTTTGGTCTGCCGTCGTTCCGCGCGGTAGGGTGCTACTAAGCCTTACGCTTCTGCCTATATCTGCTTCTTCACGGAATGCCTCTAAAGCTGCTGTTGATATAATCCAGATAACTTGAAAGAAGATAAAGCTAAGCCGGAATAGGAGGCTTTTAAGGAGAGATTTGATCTTGTGTGCTTGCGACCTTGCTTGGTGTTGTCTCTGTTCTTAAAGGGTAGTACTAACTTCCTCTGCCGCTAGATCCCTTAAGTCTCGTTTCTATTTAATTAACTAGTCCTTGGCTTGTCGTCTCTGCATCCTCAACAAAGCTCTGGCTATGTCCGTGCGCTAATTAAAGTTGTCTGACTGGCTTACTGGTTCGCTTGATATCCTTGCTCGTATCTTTCCGAGACACTCTTTGGCCTATGCGTAGAGTCTGGCTGTCCTGCCTTTTCCGGTCTTTCTGTTTAGGGACTGCCTGGTTCCCCTTACTGTCTGATACTGTTTGCTTCTCTGCTGCTGTCTTGTCTGTCTGGCTGGTCGTTCTTCTGCAGCTGGTCGTCCTTCTATAGTCGTAATATATTCTTGCGTGTCTTATATGTATGTAGCACTAGACTTCTAATCTAAAGAGCTTGCCGTCGTCCCCACGTGGAATGCCAAAATGTAGAAGGGTACGGTGTCCCTTAGATAGGAAGTCAGAATGCTATCAGTCAGTCTGTCTGTCTGTCGGTCGGTTGGTCATAATCAGTTAAAAGTAATCCGTAAAGCAGTCTGTAAGAAAGGAAAGAAAAGAATGTATTCCGGTAGGTTCGTAATGTCCAAGAAGGAGGGAAGCCGAAGGCTCAATATATACAGGAAAATGCCAAGACACTAAGCATGGGACATTTTACCCCACTACAATAGTACGGTGCTAGCGACTAGTGTTGGGGGTCTAGGGAGCACAGCCTTACCTAGTCGCGCAGTAGTAGTACAACGCTAGCAATAGGATTAGGGTCTAGGGAGCATAGCTCTATCTAGTCACAACCATACAGTAGTAGTACAATACTGGCGATAGAGTCTGGAGTAGTAGTATAATGCTAGCGACAGGGTTAGGGTCTAACAGGTCTAGCGGGTCTAGAAGGAAGGCTAGGTCTAGAAAAAAAGAAAGAAAAAAATCTGGACTAGATATATCAAAGACTCTACATAGAGAGTCCGCAATAGCTCTGCGCTATTATTAACGTCTAGCTGGCGGGGTGAGCAATCTGTTACGGCGCTGGTGGAAAACGGTGGATCTTGGCAGACGTGGATTATGGTAGACGTGAGTCACGTGACTCGAGGACCGCATAAAATATCGAGCGGCGCTGCTATTCTTCTCCTTCCTTTCTCTAGCTTTGGATCCTCGTTTATAGACAATCCAATCGTACAGGCTTGCGCGTCCTTCTTCCCGTGCTCGTGCCTCGATTGACTGAGTTGCTAACACAATCCTAATATTATAATGACGATGTATTACATGCAAACGCTAGATAAACAAGCATTAAATTCGTTAAATTAATAGCTATATATGGCTGTTATAGAGACTTAAAAGAATTGCTGAAGAGTTTAATAGGAATGTAACTGCGGCTAAATCTATATAGGGGCAATTGGGGCGGATAAAACTATCTGCTAAGCAATATTAAACAAGGAAAGGAAAGCTACGCGTTTAGCATAGCGCGTGTCGCGGGCAGTCCCGTAACACCTAGTAGTTTAAATTTAGTAACTTTTTTCTATTCCTTATCCTCTAGTTCTATAATCTAATCCTTACCCTTTAGTGCTTCTACTGCCGCCGCTATAGGCTAAGAATTTTTATTATACGCTAAATATTAAGCCCTATAAGCCTGTTACTTGTAATTTCTATAGCACCTACGTCAGGAAAAAATTTACCAGTATTTTTACAGCATTTGGCAGCATTTGGCGGCCAAATGCGCATTTCGCGCATTGTAACATGTGTTACGGACGCTTTAAGTACGATGTTATAACTACTTAGAGAAGAGTTGGCGGAAGCTAGTTGGTTAATATAGGCACGGTCTAGGATGGATCTGGTGGAACTATGTGATAAGGAATAGTAACCGAGGTTATATGGTGTTAAATGTATTAACTGTGTTGAATGGAAGGGATGTTATGTTTAATATAGACAACACGTACCTTATGTATAAGAGAGGATTTTTTAGGAGTATGGTTGTGTATTTAAAGGACCTTAGTCCCTACTGTAGATAGTTCTCTCCTTGTAGTGAATCTTAGAATATAATTAGAGTTAATCTGTTAGGTAACCACTCCACTAGTTATTATTATATTGTTGACTTGTCGTACCTATATACCTAGCCTATTAATAGAACCCACTGTAGTTTCTGCTATAAGGTTCTGTTATATATTTACTACCAAGGTTATAGTATTGGAATAAACTTGGATAATATGCTACTAAGAGCAGTACTAGTTATAATGGTGTTGATGGGAGCTATAACCTTAGGTCTAGGTAATACCAGTATAGATAAGGGGGATTCTTAAGTGGTTATGCAAGGTTAGTTATAGGAAATGGTTAATCACTTATAGGATAATAATAGGATACTTAAAGAACGCATTAATGGAATTGGAGCAGTAAAGATTAAGTTACCTTTAATTAAATAATTCTCTGGAGAGAAGTTAAAGCTTAAGGGATTTCTTATGTAGATGCACTTTAAGGTAGTATAGAAAGGAGTGAAGTTAGCAATGTTGTTGGATTAAGTAGCCTATACAGGATTGTTCCTAATGGGGAGGGCACTTAAGTGGTTTGAGCCGTATCTTATGGAAATATAGGCTAATAGCATAATAACTACTAACTAGGATGTATGGTATATATTTACTAGTTAGAATGGGTTTGTAGAGCGACTAATATAAATGTTTAAAGACCTGGAGGCTATAACTATAGCAGAATAAAAGCTTTAGAACTTAGTATAATGTACTTTAACTATTAAGTATATAACACAGTTTTAAATACTAGCTATATAGGTTGAGTGGAATAATAGGGCGCTTATGGTACAGTATAAATAGGGACTTAAGGCTAAAGTCTAGGACGTAATTATCCTGATGGAAGATGCGGATACTCTAAGGGAGTTAATAGATTAGTTAATAAAGATTAATAATAGGATTTACTAAAGGGAACAAGCTAAAAGAGGGCAAGATAGAGTTCTATAGTTATATAAGGCGTAGAGTACACAATAACAGATATAGAGTTAAAAACTATAGAATAGCACAGAGCTAATGGACCTAAGCGGTACTAAAGAAACCTAAAGGTAGGAAAAGAAACTATGGAAACCTAGAGGTTAAGGATTAAGTAATTAAAGGACTAAGGAGTAGAGGCTAAACCAGGGATTTTAGTAGCAGAAGACGTTTAGGCGGACTTTATAGTAAGAAAAATGGTTTAAAGATGGAGCTTATATAAATTATAGAAAATAGGGTTATTTTACTAGAGACTATAGAGGTGGTTAGAGTAACTACGTGGTAAAGGGAACTAGATTAGTAGACGGTATATATATATAGAGGGATAATGGTGCACTATGAGGAATAAAAGAGTGTTTAATTAACAGTTTTGCGTATTGTTACAACAATACATACTGAATTTATGAGGATGCTAAGTATAGTACAAGTTATTAGCTATAGGAGCTAGAGTTAAAAGGATTTTGAGGAACCAGAGAGTTAGATAAAGAATAAAATTAACTCTATAAGCTAGATTAAGATGTTACAGCAATATATAGATAAAGATTAGTAGTATTAATAATGGAGTTAGAGTACTTATTGATTAACAGTAATAAGGATGAAAAAGAGGCTAACTGGGAGTACTTAAACCTTAATAATATAACAGAAGTAGAGACTAAGACCATTACTAAATAAGGTTCAGTAATGGATATTATAACACTGTTAGATATAATTTCTATTGCTTTATAAGACGATAGAAGTAATGTTTAAAAGAAACTAAGTAAGTAGATAACTGCTAGTGCTAGCTTATTACTTAATAAAGGTAAAAGGCTATAGGCTTAAGATTCTTAAGAAGAGATGTAAGAAGCTTAAGACTTTTAAGATAAGATAAGACATACCTAAGAACCCATAATAGATGAAAACCAATGGGAAAGGGTAGTAACTTAGTTTAGTGATAAATGAATGAGTATAGGATGTAAGTTTAAGAACTATAAGTTTGGGGAATGAATAAGAATGTTAGCAATTCTAGGTAAACGTAGTATTTAGCCTAAAGATTAAAAAGTTAATACTAGGATTAAAAAGCAAGATGACTATAAGGATCTAGCTATAAGACGCAGAAAATAAGAAACTATGGATAAGTTTAGGATAAGAATTATTATATAGCAAGAGTAAAAGCTAGATAAGAGATTAGCTATACTAGGTTATATAAGGGACAGAGCACCTATATAAAGAGTTACTAATAGGCCGAGTGTAGGGACACCTAGGGTAAAGTAGTTAGATAAACTGGAATAAAAAGAGGATCTAGATATTTTAACTAGGTTTAAAGAAAGATATACTAAAGGATATTATAATGTAGTGATAATAAGGTACTTTTTAACGGATAGACTATATATATTAAACTAGTTGTATAGAAAGTGGTATAGGCAATAACACAACGATAAATGGGAAGATTTTTATATATAGCTAGATAAAAAAGTTGTTTAAGATTAACCTATTACGGAAAAATGTATGAGTTATATTAAAGGAGTATTAATTATAATGTTAAGAAACCTAGAAGAGAGGTCTAGGGACTGGAGAAGTAAGTAATAAATCTTAGTACCTATAGTAGAGATACTAGTGGTTAGGTTAACTAGGTATAGATTTAAACTTAAGGACAAAGATAAACTAAGAGTTGACCTAAAATATATAGCGTATTATATACTATTATGGATAGCTTGTATAGATAATATGTGTAATATATATAGAGCACCTAAAGATAAGAACCGGAAGTACCTATTAAGGATATATTAGGTACTAGAGGAAAAGCGGTTTAGAAATGCTAAGTATATATATAGTTGGCACCTAGTAGAAGTATAAGGTTAAGGGGACTTAATACTTTAACCAAAAAGATTCCTTATAGAAAAATGCCTAGATGGATAATAGTGGTGGGAGTGCCTAGAGAATACTTGTTTATAGTATATAAAGGAAAAGAAACGAACTAAGTATTAGCTAAATTTGGACTAAGTATAGGTAGGATTAAGTAGCTAATAGTTGGGAAAAGGGGAGGTGTATAAAATTAGAGGGAACTAGTGTTAGGGCCTTAAACCCTTAAAGGAATTTAAGGATAATACCTAAATTTAAGAGCTAAGTGGTAAGATTAGCAGTTTAAAGTGTTGGTAGATAGTGGAGTAACTAGGAACCATATATTACTAAAGATAGTAGAGAGAATGGGGTTACTATATAGACAGAAGGAACACTTATATCCACTTATAACGATTTTAGGAGATTAGATAGCCTATGGAGGAGGTATTATTAATCTTAAAACAGGACCTATTTAGATAACTATTAAAGGGAGACCAATTAGAATGTCTTTTAATATCCTACTATTAGGATAGGATAAGGTAATACTAGGAATGCCTTAGTTATAGGAGTATAATCTAAAAATTAATTGGGTTATAGGTTAGGTCAGTATTAAGGATATATAATAACGTAAAGTGCAATAGTAAACTAAATTGGTATGGTACTAAGTTGGAGTGATATACAAAGAGACTGAGTAAGGCTTAAGTTATGTACTAAAGAGATACTATAAGTATGGTAAAAAGTTATGGTTACCAGAGAGTAAAAAGCTGTTAGAGTATATAGCTTAGGACTATAAGATAGAGTTAAAAGAGGGAATAAGTTTAAAGTTCTTTTTAATCTATAAGCTTACTAAAACAGAGTTAGTAACGCTTAAGGAGTTTATCTAGAAAAACTTATAAAAAGGATATATTAGACTATTATAGTTATTAGTAGGATATCTAGTATTGTTTATCCTAAAGAAAAACGGAAAACTTAGGATGTGTATAGACTACAGATAGTTAAATAGTATTACTAGGAAGGATAGGTATCCTTTACCCTTAATTAACGAAATCTAAAATAGGATAGGTAATGTAAAGATCTTTATAAAGATAGATTTAAGGTGGGTATACCACTAGATTAGAATCAAGGAAGGTAATAAATAGAAGGCAGCCTTTAGGTTAAAAGAAGGACTATATAAGCTATTAGTTATGCAATTTGGGCTTATAAATGCACCAGCAATGTTCTAAAAGTGAATTAATAGTGTGTTAGGAGAATACCTAGATGAATTTGTTATGGTATACCTTAATAATATTATTATTTACTTAGAGAGTGAGGAAGAATATAGAGAATATGTTAAATGGGTTTTAAAGAGACTATAAGAAGAACAGATGCTAGTAATAATTGAGAAATACGAGTTCTTTACTAGGAAGACTAATTTTGTTGGATTTATTATTAAATTAGGCCAACTTAGTATAGATCTAAAGAAGATTGAGGCTATAGTGAATTAGTAGGAACTAGAGAATGTTACACAGTTGAGATTATTCCTAGGGTTTTGTAATTACTGTAGAAGGTTTATAGCGTAATAGTTATAGGACATTAAGCTATTTATATAGTTAATAAAAAAGGAAGAACTGTAGGTATAGGGAAAGGAGTAATAGGAACTATTTAAGAGAGTTAAAGAGTTGTTTACCTAGGAGCCAGTTCTTAAGATCTATTAACTAGGTTTAAAGACGGTTATAGAAATAGATACATTAGACTTTACACTAGGAGCGTGCTTTCTATAAAAATATTAAGATAGATGGCACCTAGTGGCATACTATAGTTGGAGGATAACACTACTAGAGTTAAACTATGACATTTATAATAAGGGGTTGTTAGGTATAGTTGCAGCACTTAAGGAATAGAGAGTATTCTTATAAGGTATAGAGAAACCATTTATAGTTAAGATGGACTATAAGAACCTTATAGGATTCCTATTAATAAAGGAACTTAACTAAAGATAAGTTAGATGGGCGGAAATGCTTACAGAATACTATTTTGAGATTTAGTATACTAAGGGTATAGATAATGCATAAGTAGACGCTTTAAGTAGAAAGGCTGAACTATAGAATAGTGAAAAGCTATTAGGAGCTTTATTGCAAAAGGATTAAGATAGATTAATTAGGTATAATTATCTAAAGATTGCAGCAATTAAGGAAAGTCAGATCTATAAATTACTGGAGAGTGAGTGGATATAAAAGATCTAAGAAGTATAGAAAGAGGATTTAGACTTAGAGTAATACATAAATAGAGAGGCAATATATGTGCCTAAGTCTATTGCAGAAAAATTTGTTAAGGAATTCCATAAGGGAATAATATAAGGACATAATGGAGTTATAGGCTTAGTGTTAAGACTTTAAGAGGAGTATATTATTTAAGGAATCTGGGGACTAGTGAGATAAGTTATAAAGGAGTGTCTAGATTGCTAAAGGAATAAACTAATAAGGTATAAGCTGTATGGAGGGCTATAACCTGTTAAGACACCAGGAAGACTATAGGAGGTTATATTATAGGACTTTATTATTAAGTTACTAAAGTTAAAAGATCCTATTATAGGATAAGATTATGATGTGATCTTAGTGATAGTAAATAAGCTAATAAAGTGGGGATACTTTATAGTATGCACTAAAGAGATATTAGCAGAGGATGTTGCTAGAATCTATATAAAAGAAGTGTTTGTAAGATATGGAGCACTAGATAAAATTATATTGGATAGAGATCTAAGATTTATAGTAGTATTTTAGGAAGTGTTTTTGGCAGAATAGGGGGTTTACGTAGTAATATCTATAGCGTATTATCCGCAGATGGATAGATAAATAGAAAGACTAAACTAGATACTGGAGCAGTATTTAAGGCATTATATTAATTACGCACAGAACAATTAGGTATTATTACTACTAGTTATATAGTTTATATATAATGTAACACCATAAGAAGGAATAGGGATATTACCATTTAAGGCGAATTACAGATATAAGCTAAGAACATTGTTATCGCCATATTAAGTAAAAAAGATGAGTAGCATAGCTAAGCAAAGAGTGGAGATGTTAATGAATCTTTATATAGACCTTAAAGAAACAGCTAAACTAGTATAAGAATGAATGAAAAGGTACTATAATGCTAGGAGATTTAAGGGACCAGATCTTAAGGAGGGGGATAAAGTGTGGCTACTATATAAAAACTTTAAGAGTTAACGACTAAGTAAGAAGTTAGACTACGTTAGACTAGGACCTTTTAAAGTTAAGTAAAGAATTTTATTGGTTATGTATAAATTAAACCTACCAGCTAAAATGAAAATCTACCCTATATAGTATGTCGCAATGCTAAAGCCAGTATATGGAGATGTTAAGCCACTAGTCTATAAGGCAGATATATATAGAGGATAGGAGGAAGATAAATAGCAAGTTTTGAAGATTATTAGTTATAAGGATGTAGATAATAAAATGTGGTATAAAGTAAAGTGGATAGGCTATAGCGAGACTACTTAGGAACCACTAAGCAACCTAAAGAATGCTATGGGAAAGGTACGGGAGTATTAAAAGAAAGTAGGTTAGGCAATATTGATAAGGAAGGATTGCTAAAGAAAGAGTTACCTAAGGGGGACCTAAGAGGAGCAATTACTAAGCTACTTAGAGTTGTTTCCCTTGTAGGAGGAGAGCTAGTCCTTTTATTACCTAGTTTAGATAAACCCTATTAAATAAGTTTCTACTTCTTAAAATGAACCTTCTTATGGACATGTTTAAGGCGTTAAAGATAAGTGTAAGCTAAACATTAAGCTTTAAGGACGTGTGTGGACTCTTCTAAGGCATATTAAACCTTAAGTAGCGTAGAGGCTAGCTTACTATTAAGCTTTATAGCGGCAGATTAAATATGAGACCCTATAATAAGTTACTTAGGGAACTTAAAGACTGTTAAAAGTTATAGGATGTGTATACTTAGTGTTAAAAACAGAGCGAATATTGTAGGATAATTAAATATTTGCTTTAGTGTACTTAGAGTAAGAGGAGGGTTGTTAGGATAAGGGACTTGCTAGTGTAACATAAACTAACCCCTCTTTTGCGCACCTTAAGTAGGGAATTGCTATTACTTTACCTAGTAATAGTATAGAGGAGACCGTATAAAGGTGACGCTTAACCTAGAAAAGAGAAGAAGAAGCTTTAGGTATAATGAGTATAGATATTAACTAGAGTGATTAAGCGGACATTATACCTTTAGTGGACGACTTGGAGATGTTAGGAATCTTTAAGGACAAAGATAAAGAGAAGGGAGATGGTGTTATGGACGCTTTAAGTATAATGTTATAACTACTTGGAGAAGAGTTAGTGGAAGCTAGTTAGTTAATATAGGCATAGTCTAGGATGGATCTGGTGGAACTATGTGATAAGGAATGGTAACCAAGGTTATATAGTGTTGAATATATTAACTGTGTTAAATGGAAGGGATGTTATGTTTAATATAGATAATATATACCTTATATACAAGAGAGGATTTCTTAGAAGTATGGTTGTGTATTTAAAGGACCTTAGTCCTTACCGTAGATAGTTCTCTCCTTGTAGTGAATCTTAGAATATAATTAGAGTTAATCTGTTGGGCAACTACTCCACTAGTTGTTATTACGTTGTTGACTTATCGTACCTATATACCCAGCCTATTGACAGAACCCACTGTAGTTCCTGCTACAAGGTTCCGTTATAATATATAGCGTATAGTATTGACTAAGGTGCGGTATAGTGCCGCATTTAACAACATAGTGTAGCTAAATGCGCATTTATAGCTAATTGCGCATTTATAGCCACCTAGGCAAGTAGTACCCCTACCCTATTAAGCTTTTTTTGCACTTAATGCGCAATTAATATATAATGCCCTTTTTGTATATTCTGTATATCTTACTCTTCTTATACGGTTATTACTTATCCTATATACTTAATAGTATTTGCTTAGTCTGCGCGGTTAATGCAAAATAAATTATATTATTTTAGATAATTTAATACAATATAGCGACAGTTCTCTTCTATCTGCCTATTTACCTATCTGCCTACCTACCTACCTATCTACCTACCTACCTACTTACCTACCTACCTACCTACCTACTTACTTACTTACCTACCTACCTACCTACCTACCTACCTACTTACCTACCTATCTACCTACCTACCTACCTATTTACCTACCTACCTACCTACCTACCTACCTACCTACCTACCTACTTACCTATCTACCTGTCTATCTGCCTACTTATCTATCTACCTACCTATGTTAGTGTTAGATTTAATTTAGGAGAAGGGTCGGCCTGATTAAAGGCTCTGATTTAGTAATAGGCTAATATTAAAGCTCTGGTTTAATTTGATCGATTAATTAATTAAATTGTTTATAGTGTTCGCTGGCTGGTTATTTAAATGGTCGTTGTGAGGGGACTTTGTAGATAGGGGGCTATAAGGACACGATTATAGGAACAGATAGATTGTGGAGGAGACGAATCCTTGAGGAGGTAAGGCCTCTGGGATCGTGGAGACTATATACTAGGGGTATGTGCCTCCGGCACGTAACCGACGGACGTCTAAGGGGTGTCCAGGGGTTGCCCTAAAGGCAACCCGAGGTACCGCAATAATATCCCTTACAGTTGTCGTCTGGTTTTAGCAACGGTTGTCTAGTTCTGGCGATGGTCCTCTACTAGCTGCTGCTCTAGTGCCTCCCTAGTAGGGAGGATATAAGGAAGAAAGGATAGGTAAAAAATAAGGTGGCTATATAGGGGGTATACTTAGCAGAGGTATGTGTAGAGGCTATTAGGAATATAGTAGGGACCTAATGCAGAGCCTCTATATGCAGAGATTCGCGTAGAGCTTTGCGTAGAGCTTTGCGCAGAGCCTTGTGTAAAGCCTCTATATGTAGAGCTTTGTGTAAAGCTTTGTGTATGTTATAGTACGTGCCGACTGTTAAGGTATAAAGTATGAGGTGACTGTTAAGGTACGAAGTATAAGGTAACTGTCAAAGTATAAAGTACAAAGTATGAGGTAACTGTTAAGGTACAAAGTATGAAGTATAAGGTAACTGTCAAGGTACGAAGTATAAAGTATAAGGTAACTGTTAAGGTACGAAGTATGAAGTATAAGGTAACTGTCAAGGTACAAAGTATAAGGTAACTGTTAAGGTATAAAGTATAAGGTAATTGTCAAGGTATAAAGTACGAGGTAACTGTTAAGGTACAAAGTATAAAGTATAAGGTAACCAGTGATGTAACTGGTCTGGTTGGTTACAAATTTGACCTCTGTAACCAACTGATAGCCCATTTAAAGCTCCAAACCGGTTCGCGAACCGGTTCAACCGGTTTAACCAGATAATATTTAATATATTATAAGGCTTGGCATGGTATTAAGTTGCGATTAATTGTTAATAATGATATATTTAACAGTGTCTTTCTTATTGCCCCCATCTTCCTCCTTACTCTTATCGCCCTTATTGCCCTTATCGTCCTCATTGCCCTTATTATCCTTATCGCCCTACCTTTCCCGCCTAGCTCCTTTACCAGCTTCCTAATCTGCATTGCCCTATGCATTAGAATCCTTTTTAGCAGCGGCTTTAGCGGCAGCTTTAGCAGTAGCCTCTTCCTTATATAAATCGTCAACGTTAGGATTAATGCCTTGCTTAAAGGCCTTCGGCTTTAGGCGCCCATACTAAGATTTTAAGCACTTATTTGCTTTAATAATGTTAGCTTTAAGGTAATTATAAGTATTAGTAACTAGGTATTTTATAAAGCTAAATACTTTCTTATACTTAGCGCTTATAAGTAGTATAGCTAACATATTAAGGGCAAATTGGGCGAGCTCTAGCTATAAGAAATATTACAAATTCTAATAAGCTAGAGGATCTAAAGTAGGCTTAAGCTTAGTTTAAATATAGGCTTAATAGGCGTTAACTCTTATAGAAGGCGTAACCTTAATCTACTTATACAAGTATAGCCTACTAAAAGTTTCGCCTAGTATAAACTTAGTAGTAGATGGCTCTTAGACAGCCGCAGCTATATATTTGCCTTTATATTCCTCTAGCTAGAGGTCCTCTATAAGGCCTTATATACCAAAATCCTTAGGATCCTTAGGGTTACTATATAGCCAATTCTTCTTCTCCTTATCCTTTTTAAATTCTTGCTAGAACTAGGCCCATTTCTTATCTAGAAAAAGAACTTATGCGGCATAATAAGCGGCACTATCGTCTATATATTTATAATATTGTTTACACTTCTCCTATAAAGAATAAGCTGAGGCTTCTAAATAGGTGTATTCCTTACTACTGCCGTATAATTCTTATAGTTCTTTAAAATCTTCCTTTATATTAAATAAACGCCTAAAAAGCCAATCTATTATAGTAAACCAGCGGCAAAGCGTATACTTATGGCCCTAGCTATATATAGTTGCCTTATAAAAAGGCTATAGAACAGAGGAGAGCTTCTTAAGTAGAAACTAGTAGTAGATTATAAGGGTATCATTTTCTATACCTTTGCCGCGTTTTAGCATATAGTTACTGCAGAAAGCTTAGATATATTATTTACAATTAATAGCGTATATAATAGAGCTAAAATATAAGTTCCACTAGGTTAAATTACTTTAGATTAACTAGTAGAATAAAATATTAGAATATTTTAAAAAGTATAAATATTACAACTATAGCGGAGTAATATAAAATCCGGCACCAAATATAATTAAACCCCTATCTTACTATGTTATATAGAGGCCAAGTACAAAAATTAACTCTAGATTTTAGCTTTAGATTTTAGAACTTACCTTAAGTCAATTAAATTCTACCCCCTCCCTACTAACTATAATCTTTTAAAACTCCTTGCGACGCTACAGCGATATCCTAATATACCTTATAATATTATATAGCCGACTAAGCGCTCCCTACTTCCTCTAAATTATTACAATAGCCTTAAAATCTTGCCAGCTATATACCAACTTAAGCTCCTTTAAAGTAGTATCCACAGTCTTGCCTAAAAGGAAGGCTTAGGCAGCTAGGTTAACTATATAGCTAAGATACTAAAGGCGACAACGTTTCTACTATCTCTCTATTATTTAGGGGTAGAGAGTTCTTAAAATTAGGTTAACAGCTATATTATTACTTAACGCGTTATTAAGTATAAAATACCCAATTTAACTTTTAATTTTATACTTATTAACTATATTAAGAACTACCTAGGCTATATTAGCGCCGCTATGCTCCCCTTAAGCTGCTGTAAGGCAAGAAGCTTTATTTAGCAAGCTCTATTACAATTAATATAATAGGCAACTATTGCAATAATGGCGAAGTAATTTAGTAATGTCTATAAGTTAAAGGATAGGTGTATATTCAAACAAGCTTCTTATAAGTCTTCTTATAGTAACCTCTTTTACTTCTTAAACTCTTTCATTACCTACTTACGTACTATATTTCGCAAAGGAAGCAACCTTATAAGGCCCTTATTCAGATACTAAATTATTTTAATAAAGTAAACTGTCGGAATGTTAGTCATGTGACGTGGTCACGAGACCGCGAAGCGAGGCTAGTTAACCTGACCTTGGAGCAACCCCTTACTTCTAAACAATTAATCATCCAATAATTAACAACGCATATGTATTATACAGTGATATTCGTGCCCGTTGATTAAAGCATGTATACCAACACTGATTAGTAGATGTATAGATTAGGAAATACGCAATAGCTAGCGCTTAAGGAGTAGTACTGAAAATAGTTTACTGATTGCCTAGTTCTTGTCTGTTTTACTAAAGGAGAAGACTACGACTTCTACTCAAGCTTAAGAGCGTGTATTGGCCTTACAGCTAATACAGCAGATTGCTGAGAGAATAGCAGCCTTGCTAAGAACACTTTATAGGTCTAACGGCTGTAGAGAATATACACATAAACCTCAACCTTAACTACACCCTTACCCTCGACCTTACCCTTAACCTTAACCTTAACCCTTGACCTTAACCTTAACCTCGACCTCTGTTTAAGCCTTAACCCTTAAACTCCTAGACCAAGGACACTCTATAGGCCCTAAGGCTATAGAGAACACCCTAAACCTTAAATCTTAAACCTTAAACCTTCTTACCTTTAAACCTCCACTTAAACCTTATAGATACTCAACCTATAACTACAATGGAGTGGTATGAGAAGATATTAAAGCATAGTGATGGAATCACTGCTGCTACAGCTTCTAAAGATGAGCTAGGAGACTATGTAGTAATAAAGGTCTACGTACACATATAGGAGAACTTTACAGACTACACATTATGGATAGTATTTAAGGAGAAATTTGAAGGCTTTACTACCGAAGATTTTAGACGCATGTGAATTAATATAAGAGTAAAGTTACGCACTTATCTACTCAAGAGAGGAGTGTATGTGGGAAAGCATAATAGCAGATATTTAATCTTAGAAGCACTATTCGACCTCCTTTAAGAGGAAGAACCTTATGAATAGACAGATAAGGAAATTATAGAAGCTCTTAAGGCAGTCAGCCCTATAATTACAGTGGCGCTATAAGAACGGCTTAACTTGACATAAACAGCTCTGATATTAAATCAAGCTATACCCCCGTTAGTTATAGCCTCTTTAGCTCCTACAACCCCCCCCTGTAGCCTACTACCTTCCTATATAGTGCCGACGCCTATAAGCCATTAACTACCTCTACTACCTCTAACGCCTGCAATCCAGCCTATAGCTATAGCCACAACACCTAGAACGTAAATACCTACCCCTACAACACCCTAACTAGCTGTTGTATCTATACCCTAGCAAACTGCACCAACCGCCACCTAATAGCAAGCCGTACCTACCTCTACCCAAGATTAACTACTTACTCTCCTTACTTAACTCCTACAGATGCAGAATTAGCAATTATTACCTGCGGTAACTGCCTCTACCCTCCCTTTAGCAACCGCTTCTATCCTACCTGGTCCCCCTCCTGCCTAGTATCTTTACCCTAGTACTGCTAATACTGACCCTACTATGCACCTGCCTATATACAGCAAAGAGGCAGCCACTATTACTAAGATCTATATAGACGACCAGAAGTACAATGGAGTGAGTGATAGCTTTAACTTTAAGTTAACTATCTTCTATAATATCTGCAAGAGAGCTGGTCTACCTCCTAAAGGCTATATAACCGCACTCCTAACTATACTAAAGGGACTTGCTTAGGATCACTACTACAATAGCAGCCTTTTAACTAGATTATTTACTAAGGCATATAACCACATGTGTTACTTCTTTAAAGGACTAGAGTACTATTGGAGAAACCTTATAGAATGGAACGCTACTAACTTCTAAGGAATTATTGACAAGAACCCTAATAAGTAAATCTATTAGAGTTTTCAACTACTCCTTAATAAGCTCTTAAAACATTACTATGGATTACACCTAGAGTTTTGTATAGACCTCTTCCTTATAAATAAGCTAGTTACTACTTGCTAAGGAGTACCAGCATGCTATATTGCCATTTCTAACCCTTCTGAAGACCTCTTTTAGTTAATTAATAAGTTGCAATCTTCTGTAGTTATATAGGAGAAGGAACACCCTTTCTAGGCCTTAATAAGACCGTCTTAAGAAACCTACTTTATGGATTGCATATACCGCTATGACATCTATAACAACCGTGACCGAACCCGCTCCTATAGATAAAACACTATTAGATCCCTAAAGGCTAAGTGCTATATTTACTAAAAGAAGAGCTGCTGCTTATAGAAATATATAGAGGAGGAGTGGAACCGTTCTAGAGATAAGTATAAAAGACGTTTTAATAATAACAAGGGCCGTAATAGTAACTTTAAAGAACGCTTTAGATAATACACTATCTACTGTAAAGAAGACGATAATAATAAGTACAATAAGACTTTTAAAGCTCTTGTGCTAAATATAGACACTAATAAAAACACTAATAATGATAACAGCGAGGAAGAATTAGAAGACCCTAACGGCTACTACCTTATATTATTTAGGACTTTTACTATAGACGAAGCAACCTCTATAAGTGTAGAACTAGCCAATAAGGCTTGCGCTTACTTACTTACTATAATCTCCACGGAACCTACTACGGAAACTGACCTGTTTAACTATAATACAATAACCACCGCTTTACGCTATACTTCTACGGTATTTATGGGAATTATAATTAATACTGGTGCGTTAAAGAAGTCTATGGCCGGTTATAGATAATTCTAGGCACTATAGAACGCGGACTAATCTATAAGACTTAATACCTCAACCAAAGGACAAGTTAATGTGTAGTTTGGTATTGGAATTGCTACCTCTATTGGAACTGCGGATGTTGTTACCCCTATAGGTAAGATACAGTTTCATGTTATCTATGTAGATACCCCCTTCTTGCTCTACTTAGCGGATATAGATAAACTCCAAATCTACTATAATAACCTTAAAAACGTTGTCATCACTTACACCAAAAAAGTACTAGTAGTGCGACGGTTTGGCTACCCGTTTCTCCTATAAAGCTTATTATTATAGTTATATCTATCTAAATCCTTTAATATGAACCCCTACTACTTAACAGATGTAGAGCTACGGCGCCTATATTGTTAATTTGGATATCCCTTAGTTGAGAAATTGCAAAAACTACTCTACTATACTGGCCATGAAACGGATAGAATGGCCATTAAGCAACTAACCAAGTTCTGCCACTACTGTTAGAAGTTTAGTAAATTACTAGGCAGATTCCGCTTTACCCTACAAGACAACGTTAATTTTAACTATAATATCATTATTAACATTATATATATCAGCGGATTATCCCTCCTATATATTATTGATGAAGGAACGTAATTCCAAGCCGGCAGATAGCTATAAAACATTAGCGCCAAATACACATAGAACGTTCTATAGATGTGCTGGATTAATATCTACCTAGGGCTACTAGACCTAATTACCCACAATACTGGAAAGAACTTTATTAGTAAGGAATTCAAGCAATACACTACTATTATGGGAATCAGTATAAAGGGAGTACTAGTTAAAGTATATAACTCTATTAGAATGGTAGAGCGCTACTATAGTCCATTATGCTAAGCCTATTAGATTATTATAACTGAAATCCCCAAAATCAACAAGGAGATAGGACTCTAAATGGTGTTTAAAGCAATTAACGATTTAGCTGGCCCTGGAGGACTAGTTCCCATACTTCTAGTCTTTAGAGCCTACCCCTAAATGGTTAAATCTGATACACTATCCCCCATGGTTATATAACGCGCTGCTGTAATTAAAAAGGCTATGGTAGAGATATAGAAGCTATAAGCTAAACGATAGATCGCTAATGCGCTGAATATGTGAAACGGACCCAATGCTGATGCGATTCATGATCTCCCACTAAATTCGCCCGTTTTGGTTTAGAGAGAAGGAAACACTAGCTAAAGCGGCTATTAGGATGGGCCATTTACCTTACTTACTATTGAGGGTAAAATATATACCGTTAAACTATCTAGCGGACCTACAGCCTTCCAATCTACGGTTATAAAACCCTACCTTTAAGTAACTAAATTGCAGAAGCAAATTGTTGGACTAGAATTACCACCTAAACCTCCATTTGGGTTAGCCCTTCCTAAGACTGTCTTAGAGAGACCTGCTAAAGCTTAGCAATAAACCCTAAAATGAGGCAAAGGACGCCCTCGCAAATACCCTCTACTTACGGCCATGGCTGACATTACCATCTACCTATAGGATGACAGTCAATTTAGTACTTAATTCAGCGCCTCTTAATAGAAGGAGCTTACTGGTCTACTTAAGAAGGGAGTTTTTAAGATTATAAGACTTACGGATATACCATAAGGCGTACAACTCTTTAATTTGTGATTTGTTGACAAGATTAAGAACAAGGGAACTAATAAGGCTTTTAAGAAATCCTAACTAGTTATACAAGCTTATAATGACTTAGAAAAGAAACTAGTTCTTACCTAATTACTAACTATTTAATAAGTTAGCTAATGACTAATTCTCTATATTGCCGCTATGAAGCTTTTATAGGTATGACTTTACCTCTAAGACATTTTATAGGCCTATGTACAATCAACCACCACACTGAATTGAGAATTCTACGTATGACCTCCGCATAAGCTAATTAAGCAACTTAGGATTAACAAGGCCTCTATTTTAAAGGTTGTAAAACCACTCTATAGAGTACTGGAAGCTGGTAACCACTGGTTTAAGATATATTACTTATATCACATCCAATAGTTGTATATGGACCAGTCTATATACAACCCCTATCTTCTACAGAGTAATAAACCCTTTGGCATTATAGGCCTATAAACCAATAATACTCTATTCCTGGTAGATGAGACCTTTATAAATATAGAGTAAAACAAGCTGCATAAGGCCAAGTTTATAGCTAAAGAACGGGAATAACTTACCGTTGATACGCCTATTAAGTTTAATAGTGGAGTTATTTAGCTACTAACTAACAGGAGTATTACGCTTACTTAGGAACAATAATGTATAAACCTTAGTATAATTAGCACTAAGCTTGCTATAAGTATAGGATTAAGAGAAGCTATAAAAACCTTAACTTTAAAGGACTAGTACATCGCTTAACGCGCTAGAGGTGCATATATTGCTTTAGTTTGCCAGCTAAAAGCCTTATTTGATTTATCCTTTACCGCCTAGGTGATTAACCCTAATAAGGAAGACGCAAAATAGTTAAATAAGCGTCTAAACTGGCAAATTGAGAACGCCAATAAAGGCCTTAAGTTTGTTAAGTTAGATATTAAAACCCTATAGCTCCTGGTGTTTATAGACGCATTGTTTACTAATAATAAGGACCTCTCTTTGCAGATTGGCTATATTATTGTACTAGCTAATGCTATAAAGAAGGCCAACATTGTCTATTGGAGCTTAGTTAAGTACAAAAGAGTTACTTAGAGCGTACTAGCTTCTAAACTCTACAGTACGGCCTACGGCTTTAATATTAGCGTTGCGATCAAATCTATAGTAGACAAGATCCTACAAATTAACCTCCTACTTATGCTTTGCACTAATTCCAAGTCCTTATATAACTGTTTAGTACAACTTAGAACCACCCAAGAAAAGCGCCTGATAATTAATATAATATGCCTCTGGTAAGCCTATAAACAGAGATAGATTATAGAGGTGAAATAGATTAATAGAGAGGCTAACCCTACTAACGCTATAACGAAGGGAAAGCCCTATGCGGCTCTTTAACGGCTTATTAATACAAACTAAATTAACCTATAAGTTATAGAATGGGTTGAACAAACAAACTTAGATTTAGCTTAGCGTTAGGTAACTGATTATAACGATATGGACCCTAAATTCAACTAGCCAATTAGGATTTTCCATCCCCGGAATGGAAAATCGCTATTAGCTTGCTTACCACTAGCGCCTTGGCGGCCCTTGCGATATATTAACCTACTACCCCTAACAATTCTTCTTATAATTACAGACCTGTAAAAGAAGTGTGGAAGCTATTGCGTATTAATTAGATCTCTAGCTATTGCGTATACGCTGCAAATAAGTCTAGAAGTAAACTTAGCTTTGGAATATAGATTAGCCTTCTTTTTAGAGTTGCTCTAGTGTTGGAATGTTAGTTATATGACGTGGTTATGAGACCGCGAAGCGAGGCTAGTTAACCTGACCTTAGAGCAACCCCTTACTTCTAAACAATTAATCATCTAACAATTAATAACGCATACGTATTATACAGTAATATTCGTGCCTGTTGATTAAAGCATGTATACCGACATAAATGTTCTTAATTTAGTAAAATGTAATATAGTAGTATATAAGCCACCAAATTAGTAAAAGCTTAAAAGCTTTATACTAAGCCTTTTAAATATAATCCTGCTGCGAAACAAAGCAGTAAATTAGGCCTTTAGCTGGAATCACTTTACTATTTTTATTAAGTTAATAAGCCTGTCTCCAGTAACCCAATACTATTAAATTACTATTAAGCGCTATTTCTAAATTAGTTAGTATTTATATAAGAGAGCAGGGTAACTTACTAAGAGGCTTATACTTCAGATCCTTCTTCTAATCTAGGTAGTAACAGTAGTAGTAATATCAAACGCCTATGGCCTTATAAATAATTATATATTCTTTTCCTTCACCCTATATATGCGACGACTTTATATAGGCCTTCCCCTTCTATACAACATTATCGCTACGCCTATACCACTAGCTGTAGATCTTAATTCTAGTTTATATAGAAGCCTACCTTAATAGAGGCTCTAGATCTAAGCTAGACTTAACTTTATAATAGGTAAGAGGCTCTGCTAGAGCTTTATACGGCTTTATCTTTTAGCGCTTTTTTCGTTAACTACTAGAGCCCTAGCTGGCGCGCTTTTAAGAGGTAGTAGGAGCCTTACCTATAGAATAACTGCTACTTATAAAGCTGCTTCCTCCTCCTTTATATAACAATTAACTGGTTAAAACAAAGGCCTCCATTAAATTAGTAATAGGTAGAAATAAGGGTAATAAAGATAAGGCAGTAAGATAACGCGAGGAGGCAACGTGTAAAAATGGGCAATATATAACACCAAGCTTAACTCTTAAAATAGTATCCAGAAATAAGGTGGTAGATCTTAATAATTTAGTAGCTTTAGCTCCCCTATATGACGTGCGCTCTTACCCAAATCATCACCACCAAAGGCCTATACTAACTCTACTGGTTTAGCTAGTTACCCGGTTAATCAGAGAGCTTTAAAACCAACCAGCTGCAAGCCAATCAAAGCTCCGAACCGGTTGCGATTTTTGAAGCATTTCCAACCAACCAACCAATAAGCGAACCAGACCAGTTACATCACTGGAGGTAACTGTTAAGGTACGAAGTATAAGGTGACTGTATATAATTGACAAACGATGTTATGTAAAGAGCTATATTCAGGAGGTGAAGCAGGATATATATACGCGTGCGCATAGGGTTAGTGCTTAGGGGTTAGGTCTGTGCTTGTGTTATAACAACGCCGAGTTATAATAACGCGTTAGGTTAGTGCCGTGACATTGTGTAGAGCTTCGTGCAGAGCCTCGTGCAGAGCCTCTATATATAGAGCTTTGTGTAGAGCCTCGTGTAGAGCCTCGTGTAGAGCCTTGTGTAGAGCCTTGTGTAGAGCCTTATGCAAAGCTTCGTGCAGAGCTTTGTGCAGAGCTTCGTGCAGAGCTTTGTGTAGAGCTTCTTCGTGCAGAGCTTTGTGTAGAGCTTCGTGTAGAGCTTCGTGCAGAGCTTCTGTGCAAAGCTTTGTGCAGAGCTTTATGTAGAGCTTTATGCAAAGCTTTGTATAGAGCTTCGTGTAGTAATATTTATAAAATTATTAAAAATTATTAAAAATTATTAAAATTATACTTTTATGTATGCTTAGTAATATTATAGTTAGTACTTAGTAGCTAAATGCTAACACTTAATTATAAATGCTAGGAAATGCTAGAAAATGCTAGGAAATGCTAGGAAATGCTGAAATAGCAGAAAAGTAAAATTAAATGCTGGTAAATTTTTTCCTGACGTACTATAGAACCCTAGAAGACTTTAATACTTAGTAAAGGGGTAAAGGCCTATTAGATAACACGGAGTTGTTATATAAGCCTTATAGAACTAGTATTAATTAGCTCTTTGCCTTATATAAGTAATATAAATTACTTATTGTTATATTTAGAGATCTACGGCTCTAAATTAGAATTGCATTTATATATAAAGGCCTCCCTATCTATACCTGCTTCTTTAATATACTTCCCGCCTAAGCCTTTATATTAATTACTAATAAAACTTTTACCCTCTTCTACTTATTCTAAGAGTGGTTAGTTATATAGATATTATATAAAAAGAAGAGTTTACTTATAGTATAGTAATCTTACTAGAGAATCTCTTATATAGTAGGACAAGAAGTATACTAAATAATTACATTTCCTAATTTCTAATAAAGGACAACATTAGTAGAATTTAAACTTATAATCTATTATTTTTATTTATAGCGTCGCACAATAGAGGGCAAAGGTTTAGTTTATTTCTTTCCCTAGTAACGTTCTATAAGAGTTAAAATATATACAAATACTAGAATTAAAAGTACTTATATGGTCACAGAGCCTTAATTCTATTAATTCTATAACCTTTATTAATAATAGTAGGACGAAATGCACTAGGAGAAGGGATATTTGAAATTTTGCGGATATCCAGATATTATCTGGATATTATCTGATATCCGGGCTATCCTCGGATAGGATTATTATCCGCCCGACCGGATAGGATAATTTATCCTCCGCAGGTCTGTGGGTTGGCTCGATCGGGTGGCTAAGACGCTAGCGTGCACGTGATGACCGCATCCGTCATCTGCAACGACGCTCACGTCGTCCATTCCTCTGTCCGTGTGGTGGCTCATCGTAAAAGGTTTCCGATCCCTAGAAACCTTTGATTTCCCTTATCCAAATAGTCATCGAGATGTCTTCGCCCGCCCCTACTGCTTTAACCTCCGTGTCCAGTGCTGCTCCACCCCAACGGCCGCGTGCTTTAATCCTCACGGCCTGCCAGACCGACGACGTCTCCCTCATCTCCCAAGCTCTCTCGCTTGCCTCCTCCTCAGACTCGCGAGACACTGTCCCAGAACTCTTATCCCGGGCCGTCACGCAATCCATTCGTCGAAACGCAACCAACGTCCTAACGTACGTCCTCGACCATGGCGCGGAAGTGCCTGCATATTCAAGTCTCAACATTGAGGACCATTCCAAAGCAATCCTCGAAATCCTAGTCGCTCACGGCTGGGACATCAACGCCCGACGTCCTAGAGATCGACCGTTGTTGTGGGAAGTAGTTGGCGACGGAGACCTCGTCGCATGGTGCCTGGACCACGGCGCAACTGCGATTCCGAATGATCTTGGCCTCGCTAGCGATGATGAGCGCAGAAAAGACGAATATGGCTGCCCTCCTCTACTTGAAGTTGCTGCGTCACAGAGCACAGTGGCGATTTTCGAGCTTCTGAGGTCGAAAGGCGCACAGCTAGGTCGGCGGACGCTACATTTCGCTGCAAGAGCAGCGATCAAGAGCGGGGATGGAGAGGGAGAGCAACCGCAAATGCCGGATAAAGACCGCGCGAAACTGCACTCGGAGCGCATGGCTGTGGTAGTTCATCTCGTAGACGCGCTCGGGCTGGATCCGAACGCGTTAGACCAGCCTGCCGGGTGGTCACTGGGAAATCATTGGGGAACGCCGCTATGCTACGTCGCACATTCGAATCCCAACTGGGACTGCAGTGAGGTTGTCACGTTTCTGCTGCAGAAGGGTGCAGATCCGGGGCTCGTCATGGACCCTGCTGGCTGGAACGCGGTGGAGCTTGCGAGGCGGTCCAAGAATCAGCGGTTCTTGGACCTCATAGAGGACTGGAAAGCAAACCAGCTAGAGCGAAAACCGGGTGATTGAGAGCCAAGTAACGAAGTTTCGGTTAAGAGGAATTGGATAAAGGCGTTAAGCCTTGTTAGAAACTAGCGTATACCCCTTCAATATTGGGTAGAATTGCGTCAACGAAAACTTCAACAATTGACTGACATGCTGTTCACTCCTGAAGCTGATAGCGAAACGACTTTTAAGGTTCTTTCGACAACTCGACTTGAAGTGATTAGATTGACATGACACCAAACGCTTCTCCTGGACATCAACTCTACCAAACTGTCAATGCTACATGAAATATCTTTCAACACTGGGTTTCAAACATGATATATTGAAAACGTAACATCATAAATCGTTATGACCCGTACGTGCATCAGACCGTATGTACACTTTCCTCCTTAATACCGTTGTATCAATCAACGTACCATCTTTGATGCGGACCACGAACTTCCGCGCTGTTGAACCCCTTGATAAAGACTTGATGCATGAGTTCCGCTAGCATATATGCAACCTCTACCATTGTCGTCCACAACTCCTGCCTGCTCCCGCTGTTCTAGACAAAATTTGAGCAACTTGGGTTGAAGTAAAGCCTCTTTAGCTTTAGTAACACATTCCTTTGCAAGTTCAGTACTGAGTTTGTTTCCGGAGCGCTCTATGAACAATCGTTCGGTATCGGGATCATGGTCCTTCCACAAAGCTTGCGCACATTGCGCTAAACTAGTGTATATGAGTGACATCTCTAGATCTACCCTCATGACTATCCCATGCTGAAAGACGTCGACATGATATTCATTATCGCGTTCCTCGGTGACTCTGCCGACCACGGCATTCAGAAGAACATTAGAAGGAGGAAGGGCATCCTGGAGTATGATTGCGCCGCCTTCCAAGCTCTGCTCTGATCGCGATTCCTCCTTTGATTTACTCCACGGCCCATTCAAAGATATGGCAAACCAACTTCCGCATGCGGCCTGAAAGGTGTATTTAGTGTCCAACTGTAGACCAATGCTCTAGCCGCTTCTGAACATTTTCGGCTGGATAAGGATACTAGCCCAAATTTTGTGGGTTTGGCCTCCAGCCTTTCCCACAACTCGTTCGGCCCAGCCCACTCGTCGTGTATCGTACCTGGAATAGGACCTAAGAAGGTCGACGGGGCCCAGCGAAATCCCGGTGTGACCAATTTTTCTGGTGCTTTTGAAAAGACCAAGCTGAGCGGTAAGATTGGCAACAATTCCCAAAAGGTCTCCATCTTCCGGGCGTCGTCAGTGTTGTTAATGTGCTCGATGTTCAAGTCCATTAAAAAGGCAAGACAAAGAGCCTCGTCAGATGGGTATGACACCGCTCGAGACATGACAGCCGTACGTGTTGCGAACAACCCGTCGTAGAGTGGCTTAAATATCTCCTGCTCTTCATCAATTCTATGGAGCTTACTGGCGCGGTAGCTCATGGTGATATCGACATGGACAGCGTAGGCACCTGTCGCGGGGAACGGCGACCATGGGATACAACTGAAAATGTCGACTAGCGGGACAGATCTTTTCGCAAATTGAAACCAGACCTGCTTGGAGAGTCTGCCTTCTTGAAGGGTCCACAAGCGTTGCATCCAGGTGAAGTTGACTACACAAGCAAAAGCTTCCAGTGTAGAACAGTCGTCCTCGACTTCTTGTAGATACTTGTCTAATACCAAAACTGCCGCAGCCGAGACATAAGTCTCCTTCATCTTCATCATTGCCAGCGCATGCAGGTCAGTATGTTTCTTCCTCACCGGGACACACATTGTATCGATCCATAAGCAAGGCGTCTTTGTATCGGGTACGGGTATCTGCTCAATCAATGTGAATAATCTCGTGACCTCACACTTATGGAGAGCGTTATCATACGGGTCCCCAAGGCCTTCCGCCCAAATGTGTGAGATGGCTATATATGGATTGTTCGAGCTCGAAAGTGCCGTAATCGATGAATCCTGTTCCCGCTTCAGCACTGGTATGTCGCCACAATCGAGGATATCTTTGAGTTGCTCAGAGTCGGCGTAAACTAGCTGGCAGGTGCATTCAAGTCCTGTATGCGCTAGCTGGTAATCTTTGCTCATGTCAATTTGCGTATGTTTGCACCGGAAGTCTGAGCAGTACGACTCCTTAGGATCCTCCAACTTCCTATGATCAAACTCCTTTCTTGGAGGTGTCATATTGGCGTAGTACCAAATGGTGCTTGACGGTCTGTCTCCCATGATTCCGGCTATGTCGCTTGGCACCAATTCTCCTTGCGCATGTGTTTCGTGAGAAATTCTCGTGTGACATCCTTGCCAATTTCCAACGCCGAAAGGTCCTGCGGCATCCTGCCAGTAACATGAGAGTATATCCTCTGTCAAGTAACGGTCAAGAACATGGCTAGGCTCATCAACACCAACAATTGATAGACTTCAGAATCTTTGTGTTCGTTGCGACCGCGATGGATTCGGAATATAATAACCCGGATAGTTTCGAGGCATTCCCGAAATCTGTCCAGTGCCTTCTCTAGGTCCTCTTGTGTCGTGTCTGGCCGCGTCAGAAGCCCACTCCAATCTACCACAATCTGCTCCAGGCATTCAGTGGAAAGTCTCTTTTGGCCACTCTGTCCCTCTGCAGTGAATTTCTTCTGGACATCAGAGCTCCATCCTCCCAGTGTCTCACTAAGCAGCCCAAAGTATAACCAGGTCTGCAGGAACGATGCAAGTTGGTCTGGACTTGCAGCCTCCCCGTTGCGCTTGAATTCCATCGGACCGGGTACGGAGCTCCAGGTCCAGCCGGACCGCGTACCATATGTAGCAAATGGGCCGCCATCAAAGTCTTCGGTGCACAGATAGGGTATCTCAAGATTGAGGGTTGGGTTGGACGGGAGCGGGAGATGGTCCATCGTCAGGATTGCGGCAGTCTTTCGTAATCAAGGATACCCTTTGTGTGATCAGGCAGTAATGTGAGGTGTTTGTCGCAGAACGAAGTTCAGAGGCTGGCAAGTCGTTGAGGCAGAGCCAAGCCAATCTCAGCCGCACACGGACCTTGATATGGACACAAGGAATAACAGGAAGATGGCGAGAGACTTAATTACAAGCCTTATAAAGCATGAATATTGAATTTAAGGGTAACGGAATTGCAACACCAAACAGACGTTGATTACGACTTTTTTTAGTATAGCTGATCGGTAACTACATAATATCATAATATCATTACCTAATTTTGAATTTGGGTGTATTTGATATACAAATACTGAATACAACGATACCTTTGGTATAACGATACGGCTGGCCGTACAAGTTGTATCGTACTAACCAGTTTTGACTGTATCTAATTAGTAGGAAAGCTAAAGGTATTTGCTAAGGCTCTGCACGAAGCTCTGCACGAAGCTCTGCACGAAGCTCTGCACGAAGCTCTACACGAAGCTCTGCACGAAGCTCTGTATACGGAGGCTCTGCACGACGGCTCTGAGTATGACGGTTCTGCTTACAACGGCTCTACTACGGAGGCTCTATATAAAAGCTTTGTGCAGAGCTTCGTGTAGAGTTTCCTGCAGAGCTTTATGCAGAGTTTCGTGCAGAGCTTCGTGCAGAGCTTCGTGCAGAGCTTTTGCTGAGCTTTGGTAGAGCTCCGTGCGGGGCTCCCCCTAAGCCTTATTCCACAGAGCTCTTGTAAGCTTTATATCTATATAATATTACTTATCCTTAGGATATTTAAATAAAAGTGGTACCATTTTAAAGCGCTTTACAAGCTTTATAAATCTATACTAATAGAAAAATTATTTATTTAATATTGGGGGGTGCATTACAAGTATAAGCATATTAGGGGTTTTTGCCAAGACTATC
>Ga0307507_10001110_pt1 | contig 59772 bp, 15 predicted proteins | sample 7_EM_MG_FD_207223 | JGI IMG/M metagenome (GOLD analysis project Ga0307507, IMG submission 207223) | Populus trichocarpa ectomycorrhiza microbial communities from riparian zone in the Pacific Northwest, United States - 7_EM | ecosystem: Host-associated > Plants > Roots > Unclassified | place... | reverse complement strand
CGTAGTAGAGTTACAGTAACGCCCGCGACGCCCGCGACGCCCCGAAAATAAGCTTATTACGATTACGAAGGTTAAGATATTATTATTATTATATAAGGCTTGCAAATGCGACAGCAGTATCGCGGTTGGGGTGTGTGGAGTCGCCATATTACAAGAAGCCGTTACTTTGGCGCGTATATGAGAGCTCAGATTAATATGGAATATGGAACGGAGGCTCAAGGGCAGTATATTGAAACGGTGCCAAGAACCTCATTTCAACTACCATATATAGTTTAGCTTGCAAATTTGACGCGCTTACCGATATGGAGGAGCTCCATATTCAAAAGTCGTTAGATTTACCGAACGACAGCCTCATATTCAGATTTGAGCTCCATATCGGTTAAATATAGGGCCTCCATATTGGATATAAAGTTGCAACCGAACGGCCCCTAAGAGAATTAAGAGTTTTAAAGTTATTAGATAAAGAATAGAGTTCTAATTAGCCATTATAGCTTCATATAAGTGAAATTTTGGATGTTTATGTAAATGCCAAGCCTTTGTATGAGTATCGGCGATACGTATTAGGGGTATCGGGTATTGACCGCAAGACTAGGTTCTGCCTTACCTTAGAAGCTCAGACCTTACCTCAGCAAGCTTAGACGCGATTCTATTGGTCCGGATTTTCAATCGGTCCACACGCTAACTAACTACGTTTATGCGAAACCACCAGAATCACGTCTAAGCGTGTTCTATAACAGTTTTTAGTAAATCTACGGATATCCATATTGCGGAGGATACGGATATTAGAATAACTTAATACTAATATTTTATATTATTTCCTAAAGTTAATTAATTATATAACAGAACCTAGGCTTTTAGAATATATTATTTTTATTACTTAGGTATTTTTAGGTCTTATAATCAATTTTATTAAAAAAAAAACGCGTTATTAGCAATTCTGTGACCATATATAACTTTATTAAACGCTAGCTAATATATATAAAACCCGCATAGATCTATAATAACCACCTTAAAGAACCCATTATAGCCTAGCAGGCATATAGTGTCCGCGTTATAGTGTGTAATACCTACTAAAACCTTATCGCGCGCTAACTACCAAGTTATATATATCTAGGTAAATCTACTATATACTAGCACCAAAACCCGCTAGGTAGAGAGGGAGGAAGTTAAATAAGGTGCTAGAACAGCCGCGGTAGTATTAGGTATTAAATAATTAGACTTAGAGGAGTTATAAAATAGACTAAAAGCGACAGCTATAGGACTTTTAAGATTAGCTTTTTGTGCTTTACGGAGAGAGCAAGGCCTAGTAACTAAGTAAGGTTAATAAGGCTATTGCTTTTTTATATCCGTATTACAGATATACGGAGCAGCTTAAAGCCCTTAGGTGGCTGCTGTTTAAGAAAAAAGATATAATATTTGTTACAAAAACCTTATTTAGCAAGAGTATAATAATATAAGCAATACTATATCTCCTTTAGGCCTTAGTAGTAATTATTATCTTGCCACTTAATACAATTAGCGTGGAGTAGAAGGTAAAAATTAAGGAGCTTCCTAGAATAAGGCTGGTTTATATATACGCCAAGACAATATCCGCACATCTTTTATAGGAAATCCGCATTAGAGTATATACCCATATTTTAATATCGCTAGAGCTGTTAGTTAGTAAAAGGTTCTATAAAACTTTTACCAACCCTACCTTTTGTGTATATATTAGCTTAGTAGTGATTAATAAGGTGCACCTTATAGCTAATTAGGGGGATTCATTCTAGAATTTATATATACAGCTATAGAAAGTGCGGTTATTATTAGGGCGGAAGCCTTAGTTTGCTTATACTATAACGCTTAATAATACAACGTTTAAGATTGTTTAAGAGTTAGCGGGCTTTTAAAATAATATTAATATAGTGCGGATATTAATTGACTGGCTAGATCTATTAATTATTAGAGAATATGTTAAGTAAAGAACTAAGAAGTCCTTTAAAAGCTTATACTTTGTTATAGACCGCGTGTATACCGCTATATCTGCTAAGTAGAGAATCTAATATATACTAACTCCCCACTAGATCCTAAAGATAATTATCTTTCTTAATTTAAAGGACCTAATATTACTAGGCAGGGACTTAATTCGTTTATAGTTGGTATATTATAGGTACTAGGAAGCGCAGGCTAGAAGAGCTATTTAGCTTTATTATACATCATTAGCTATTGCGGATAAAGATAGACTATATAAGGAGTTTAGAAAGCCTAACTTAGAAATTCACATTCTGCTCTTCTCTAACGCGCTTGCCTATAGTGCTGATATTTCTAATATTAACTGTATTATATAGTATTATATACACAAAGACAAGTGTATTAACATAATATGGCAACGGCTTAGACGCGGTGCTTATAGTAGTGGTTAAAAAGGTAAGGCGATATTTTTAATCAAGGATTGGTATAAAGGTCCATATAAGGATATTGCTAGGCCAGCCAAAAATCGCGGTTGTACTAGTAGAGCCTTCTAATCTTAGCTAAGTTAACTTAGCCGCAAATATTATGTCAAGCGACAGGTGCTACAAGAGGACAGAGCTGCTAATTTTACTAGTAATATATTTTTAAGAGTGTCTATATGCAGTGATGCAGATTCTAATTTGTCTATATTTAATATAGGGCAAGAGCTTAGTTTAGGTAGAATATCCATAGTTCTACCTACGGATATTCTACTAAAGAAGCTAGCGTGGCGCCTAAAGACTAAAGCTAAGAAAAGAGCAGCTCTTTCCCATTATATATATGCTCTTATAAATAAGGAAAAGGGCTGCTTATAAAAGATTATATTAGAAAACTATAAGGAACAGTCTCCGTCCACTAGTGGCTAGGGTTATTACTCTAACTATAATCCTACTTTACAGGCTTTTAAAGAGTTTAATATCCGCAAGCTGTATATAGAGGGGATTCCAAGGAAGATACAATAAAAGGCCTTTGCTATAAGCATAAAAAACTAGTTCTATAACTAGATGGAGAAGAAATATTAGCACGCTATTTAGAATCTAACCTTAAGCTATATTATATCCAATAAGCAAATTACTGCCCTCTATAGCTGCGCCTAGTATATAACCAGCTATAAGGCGCTTAAGAAAAACCTACCTAATTAGAATTATAATTAGCTTGGTAATAATTTAGATAAGTTTATTACCTTTATTTAAATAGAGGTAGAAAAGGTAAATTAGGTAGAGAGCTAGCTATTAGCGTTAGTAAGTAAATTAAAAGATAGCGTAGAGCGGATATTACCACGGTCTAGGGTAGCAGAGAGGCGTATAGTATTAGCAGCTTAATATCCACAAATATAAGTAGCCTAGCTACCTTAATCAATATCCGCTAAAAATTTATATATAGGGCTGCCAACACTATTACCTTCTTAGCCTATATCTAGCAGAAACACATAGCTGGCTAGCTTAAACTCTAGCTAGTAGAATACCTCTAGGCTAAGTACACTAATACCCTATAACGGATATCAGTCCTAGTAATATAACAGTTAGGTCCAGTTTTTAATATAGGGCGGATATTTAGGATTCTAAAGTTAGGCTGGGTATTAATAGCCCTAGGGCAATAATCAGCGTTAGTTGTTGTTAGGTATTAAGTATCGGCCTCTTAGATATCAGGGTCTATACTATAATAATAGATATTAACTCCCTATAGCTCCCAAATATCCAAGTCTATACTATAGCATTAGAAACCAGTCTTTAGGGCAGGCTAGGTATTATAGCTTATAAGGCAGCTCTATATCTTAACCCTTAGAATAATCCGGATATTAGAGCTTATAGTATAGTATTAGGTCTTAGCCTTTAGAGCAATCCAGATATTAGAGCTTATAGCGCAGCATTAAATCCAAATCCTTAAGGCAGTCTAAGTATTAGAGCTTATAGTGTAATACTAAGTCTTAACTTTTAGATAAGCCTAAGGTTTAATATTTATAACATAGCACTAGATCTCTAATTATAAAAAATTCCAAAGTTTAAGATCTGTACCGTAGCACCAGTTCCCAGGTAGTAGGAAATTCAGAAATTCAGAATTTGCAACATAGTATTAGATCTCCACTCCTAGAGAATCCTGAGGCTTAGGATTTAAGTTATAATACTAAATCTCCACTCCTAGGAAACTCTAAGGCTTAGGGTTTATAGGCTAATACTTAATCTCCGCCCTCTAAACTAGGTGTAGTTTAGAATTCGCATACTAATGCTTAATCCCCGCCTTTTAAATTGGGTGCGGCTTAGAACCTACAGCCTAGTACTTAATCTCCGCCCTTGGTTTTGGATATAACGCAGCTTTAGTAGGTTAGTATTTAATATTCCTTAGCGTTCTACTTGTTTATTAACTTAATTAAGACTAGGGCAGAGCTCTAATTAATATCTAGGTGCTAAGTATTAATCTCTATATACATATTTAAAAAGTCTATTAGATTCTTATCTAGAGAGATATTAAGGTTTATACCAAAAGCTCCTAAAACCCGTAGAACCTATATTATATTAGTTATTTAGTTTAAGTGTTTTATAATCCTCTTAACCAGATATTATCTGTTCTTCTTAGGCTACTATACCTTAAGCCTTTTAGCCAATATTAGATCCGCCTTATAGTAGGAGAAAACAAAAGGACATGTCTGCGTACTTTAAAAGTAAGAAATCCGCTTACTAAGTAAACCTAATATCCGCTTATAACCCTTCTCTAGCACCTTAATTAAGTGGTAATTCTATATTAATATTACTTTATAAGTTAACTAGACGGCGCCTACTTACTTTAATTAGTAGTAACTTAATTATAAAGGATTTACGCGTTACAAATAAGCGTATATAAGGTAGTTGATGTTTCCTAAGGTAAGTCACTATAGTAATTACTTATTAGTAAGCTAATTTAATAAAATCTATAGCGCGGATATTTACCTTTAATTAACCTCCGCACCTTCCACCTTATAGCATCGCACCGTAAACTTTATTATTGTTGTTTTATCTACTGTCCATTAGTATACTACTCTCTATAATGCCTTCTTTTACACCTCTAAATACGTCCAACAGCTATTTAGTTAAGGAACTTAATATACATAATATTGATAATAAAATAATTAAGGACGCTTTTAAGGACGCTCTTTTTTTTATTAATCCTTTAGGGTCTTTGCCTAGAGAGTAAGCTTTCTAATACTAAATTATACCTATAGCTAATATAATTTTAGGAAATATGTACTAAAGCACTTTTTATTGGATCTAGCAGAGTACCAGAATAAGACTATTATAAAATCCGCTAGAAATCTGCTTACCTCTTCACTACCTTACTCTTTGCCGCCTATTTCTTTGCCGCCTGCCTCTTCGCCGCCTACTGCTTCTAAAAAGTTTAATTATTATTGTGCTTCTACTTCTCTTAAGAGGTAGGCTGATAGAATTGCTATGCAAAATATTTAGTATAAGATAGCCTTTAAATTGTAAGTGTTAACTATACTATTTTAATGTCCTGTCTACTAATTTACCTCTTATAGTAACCTAATAGAAATGTTAGATATTTTAAATAATGATAAAGAGAGTAATCTTAATAACGCTAACTCTTCTAAAAGCCCTTCTCTATCCTCTTATAATCTCCGTAGCCCTTATAAGCTCCACAGTACACAGACGGCCTGAGCTATAATATTGGATATTGATATAAACAAACACCTTCCTATTTAAGTGCCGTTAGCAAATAAATGGTACACCCTAAAAGCTAGTGCTTAGGATAATATAAAGGAAGCTTACTAGCGGAGATATACCTACATCTAGAATATTAAGGGTAGCTCTAGTATGCTGCGCGATCCGCCATGCGCTCTATGCGTTAAGTAAGACTATAAATGTTGCATTTACAAGCAGAACTCTAGGCCGCATTTTAGAGGTACGTGCTTAAGATATTGCTTAAATAGCAGGTTATGTAAAAAGTATACTATTATTCTATCAGCTAATACGTATATAGAATAGTTTACTAAGACTGGAGCTGGTTATACCTTAGTATAAAAAACGTGCGCAATTAGCTTCTGCTAGTAGTCCAGCTAAAACGCCTACTAAGAAGGTATAATATCCGTATTTTAATAATACGGATATTGCTAATATCTATATAGCTTTATACCCGCACTATTCCCCTTATAGAGACCTCCCCTCCCCCTAAGAATCTTACTCACAGTAATATATACAGCTATAGAGGCACCTATTCTGCCGCTGCTCCTCCTACTCTTTTACTAATTCCTGGTATACCTGGTACTGCTTCTAGTACTACTACCGCTCCCACTAGCACGGAAAATGTTGGGGTATATTTAGCAATTGCTATTTCCATACACGTTAATATAGTTTATAAATAGGTAACTAAGATAGCGAAAGATGTTTAGGCTATAGATTGCTGGTTAAGTAAGCTTAAAGATTCTTTAAGTAAGATAAAGAATAAGCTTGCGTTTATAAGGCGTATATTATAGCACTTATACGCAACGCTAGGTTGCTAGATATAGAATTTAAGTAGATATAGGTTAGCTGTTACTATAGGTTAACTATTATTATAGGTTTAAAGTAATAAAATAGTAGCTCTTACCTCTCTGCTACTATATATATAGGAATTAAGTCTTTACCTAGTATTTAATAGATATACTTAATTAATATTATAATATCCGTATAAGCTAAGATAAAGATATCTATATAAGCTAAGATGAAGATATCCGTATAAGCTAAGATAAAGATATTTATATATCCGCACTGTTAATAATTACTAAGGTAAGTTACTATAGTAGTAATTATTTGTTAGTGAGCTAATTTAATAAAATCGGTAGTATGGATATTTATCTTTAATTAACCTCCATACCTCTTCTTCCTCTACTAACCTTCTACCTTATAGCACCGCACTGTAAACTTTATTATTGTTGTTTTATCTACTGTCCCTTGGCATTCTACCATTTATAATGCCTTTATTTACACCTGTAAATGATGTTAATGCGAATAATAGTAGCTAGGCAGTTAAGGAACTTGATATATATAAAATAAATAAGGATGCTGTTAAGCACGCTATAGCTGCTCTTATTAAGCCTTTAGACTCTATTCCTAAAGAGTAAGCTTTCTAATACTAAATTATACCTATAGCTAATGTGATTTTAGAAAATATATACTAAAGCGCTCTTTATAGGATTTAGTAGATGATAAAAATATAAATAAAGCGAAATTCGCTAAAAATCCACGTACCTTTTTGCTGCCTGTCTTTCTGTTGCCTATATCTTTGCCATAGACCACTTTACAGTTAGTTTCTTTACCGTCCGCTTCTTTGCTATCTGCCTCTTTACTACCGCCACCTAATGCTTCTAAAAGGAGGCTTAATAAGGCTTATTTATCTTCTTTTCTTAGAAAGCAGGCTAAAAAGGCTACTGATACAAATCTAAAGGCCAAGATAGCTATTAAATTGTATATATTAGTTATACTGTTTTAATATCTTATTTACTAATTTACCTCTTGTAGTAACCTAATAGAAATATTAGAGATTTTAAATAATGATAAAGAGAGCAATTTTAATAACGCTAACTTTCCTAAAAGCCCTCCTCTATCCTCTTATAATCTCCGCAGCCTTTGCAATCTCTATAGCACCATAAATATAAATAAGCGCCTTCCTATCCAAGTACTATTAGTAAATAAATGGTATACTCTAAAAGCTAGTATTTAGGAGAATATAAAGGAAAGTTGCTAGCGGATATTAACATATGTCTAGAATATTAAGGGTAGCTTTGGTAAGCTGCGCAATCCGCTATATACTCTATATAAGAAGCATAGCCACAAATATCGCGTTTATAAAAAGGACTCTAGGCCTTATTTTAGGAGTGCGTGTTTAAGATATTATGTAGGTGGCAGGCCGTGTGGAAAGGTATATGCTAATAATATACCATTATTCTGTCAGCTAACACGTATATAGGAAAGTTTATTAAATCTAGAGCCGGTTATACCTTAGGGCAGAAAACGTGTGAAATTAACTTCTACCAATAATCTAGCTAAAACGCCTACTAAGAAGGTATAGTATCTATATATTAATAATACGGATATTGTTAATATCTGTATAGCTTTGTTCTTGTACCATTTCTACCTATACTACTATACCTCCCCCCCTAACTAAGACCTCCCCCCCTATTAAGACTCCCACTTATAGTAGTACACACAGCTATAGAGGCACCTACTTTACCGCTGCTCCTTTAACTCTTTTACCAATTGCTAGCATGCTGGGTGCTGCTATTACTGCTACCACTTTTGCTAGCACAGGATCTATTAGGGTGTATTTAGCAATCGCTATTTTTACGCGTATTAATATAGTTTATAAACAGGTAATTAATATAGCGAAAGATGTTTAAGCTATAGACCGCCGGTTAAATAAGTTTAGAAATTCTCTAAGTAAGATAAAGGATAAGCTTGCATTCCTAAGGCGTGGTATTATTATACTTATACATAATGCTGGGCTACTAGATATTAAATAAGTAGATATAAGTTAGCTATTGCTACAGGTTAGCTATTATTACGGATTTATAATAATAAAATAGTAACTCTTATCTTTTTACTACTATATATATAGGAATTAAGTCTCTGCCTTATATTTAATAAATATACTTAATTAATATTATAATATCCGTATAAGCTAAGGTGAAGATATCTATATAAGTTAAGATAAAGATATCCACACAAGCTAAGATAAAGAGATTTATATATCCGCACCACAAAATAGCTAACTGCTATATTATATACTACGCATTAAGAAGATTATACACTGGCTAGAATTAATATTAGTAAAAAGAACTAGCTTAATATATTAAGATAGAAACATACTATAAGCCTAAGTATTTAAAAGTCCTCTAGCATATTATCTGTAGCCTTATTAAATCCGTCCTTATAAGGGTTGTATAGTAAACCGCTAATATAAGACATCTGTATATTAAAATTAGTAATGCCGCCCTATAAAAGCTGCTCTAATCTAAGTTAAAGAATAGTAGGCGCCTTAAACCCAACATCCTATATATACTAACGCACAATTAAGTCCTTAGTAATTATATCTGTAAGGGACTGGATATTAACCACAGGAAACTTAATTATATAATTGGATATTATCCGCTCACTAAATATATCCTTAAACTTAGTACAAAGAGGTCTAGTATAGCTTATAGTAAGAACACTCCACCTAAATAGAGAGTCTACTCCAAAGGTTAAGTTTCCGCATAATTAAAGTAACTTCTTTAGCTAAAGATTTAGTAGTTTATTAAGTTAATTAGCTTTAAAAAAGCTATTTAGCTCTCCGTAATTATTAATTAGCCTATTTGCTAGTACGGCCTACTAAAGCACTAGGTTATATACCTCCATTATAATTAACCTCTAGAAGTATATTATTTTAAATATATAGTTATTACTCCTTAATCCGGTAAAGTAAAGGCAAAGGCAGGCAATTACATGCTTTAAAAGGCCGATATCCGTATACTTAATAGTATATTTTAACACTTTATATATTTTAACCACCTATAGATACCAAATATAATTAAAAAACTCTACATTAATGATCTAAGTAGGCTAGCTTGTAGTAGTAGAGCTAGGCACTATAAGTAATTAATCCACAATCTAAGAACCTCTATGGGTAGAGGGGTGCGGAGGAATTAATTTATTAGCCTCTTAGCTAACTTTAGAGCTAAAGCCCACTATATAGATATCCTTAATATGCTATAGAAACTGCTTAGGCGTTAAGGATCCAATATATCTTTTAACTATACCTTCTTTATGAATATTAAGCCTACTATAAATATATGTTAAGAAGAGCGCAATAATACAGGCATTAAAACTGTGTAGTACTAGCTCCTTAAGATAGTAAAAGGGAGGGCGCTTTATAGGAATATTTCATCACCCAAGGTAATTTATATAAGTGTAGAGTATAGAGTACTACTGTATATATTACTCACCACCAAAGAAAGTCCTTATAATTATATATAGGAAGTTTAACCAGAGGTGCTAAAGACCTAGAATAGGTAGTACCTAATAGTAGCTATTATATAGGAGCGCAGCCTCCACCCACTCCCGCTTATAGGTATAGATAAGCTTTACAGTTTTCTAATTACTATATACCAGATATAATCGGCCCTAGAAATCATTATTGTAATTAAGTTATAGTTACTCTAGGAAGATCGTCTTAAGTATATAGTAGTTACTACTTATAGAAGCCTCGCTCTCTATAATAGGGCCTAGGTTTACATGCGTTATCTTTATAAATAGTAGAATATTAATCTCTGGCATACGCAGATATTTAAGCTCAGTATTAGATTTAAAAATACCATTTATAGCGGCCAAATATGCGCTTTAGAGAGCATCCGTAATTATAAATATAGATATTTGATTTTAAACGCTGTTATATATATTACCTAGCGCTTTAGCAATATTCTTAATCCAAAGCTGTACTTAGTTATATAGTATACTTTAAAAAAGGCCACTAGGGGGAATATAAGATCTATAGATAAGCTTTCTAGTAGTATAGAAATAGAAAACACTAGTGTCTCTAATTAACTAATATTGTGTTTGCTTAAGGTAGTTAAAATTGTTATATATAATATAGATATTATTAAGAGTAGACATTAATTGGAGGTGAGTCTTTAATAACGTTAGTACTAGTATATCCGCCACTAGTATTATAACCTTCCTTAAAGCGTTTAGCTAATCCTATCTTTTAGTAGTTTAGCATTTTATATTTATTAATAAGTCCTAGTCTATAAAGCAGTAATAGAACCTAACGCTTTATACCTATACCTTAAAAATAAAGACTAAGAAGCCAAGTAAAATAGTTAGTAGAGTTTTAAGCACGGCCTAATGAAAAAATAGATATAAGAAGAATAACCCACCTTAAGTATAAATTCCGTAATTTATTACCTCTTAATTATGCTAATAATCCTTCTATTAGTTAATAGAGTAGAGGGGTATATTAGCTAATTGCCTTATAGCCTTATAAGAGTTAAACGTCTTTAAACTCCAGATCTGACTTCTATGGGCTAAAGATAACCGTCTTCTGCTAAAGATCACAAAGCTCTTTATAAAGGATATTTATAACCGCATTAACTAGTTCTAAATAGATATCCGCAGTCTCTATAATTGTATTATAGATTTCTTCGTTTTCTAGAAGGGTAGCAATAAGCCTCTTTACCTTCTTCTTTTTTACCTTCTTTCTTTGCACCTTATTTATTTTTATGCCTTCTCTTTTATTAGTATTAAGCTATAGCTACGCTAAAGAAAGGTTATTAAAGGACTATTACTAGTCCTATAAATGCTTTAAAATAACTCTAACCTTCTCTTCCTTTATTACTGAGCGTGATATCCGCTCAGCGGATACTCCAGTTAGTATTTAAATAGGCGTCCACTAGTTAACTAATATTGTATTTATAAAGGGGGTGGGCAATTTAATTATTAATATATTACCTATTTAGCGGCGCTTTCTGCTTAATATCGCGGAGGCTAATGGGGTAGATATATTAATTAATTATAGAGCTACTTCTACGGATCAATTTAACGGTATTTCTAAGATGATAGCTGTTGTGGGGGTGTAGATTAATTTCATTAAAAAAGGTAACTGCTCTATATATAAAACAAGTCGGATTGCCTAAGAAACCTTACGAAAGTCTCTTAGACCATAGAATTAACTTTTTAACAAAAAAGGTTAGCGATATCCGCTTGCGGATATACGTATGTCCGCTAATTGATTCTATAGTCTAAGCTTGCTGAGGTAACTAACGAAGGTCTTGCCAAAAGCGTTAGCGTCTTGGCAAGGTAAGCCTTGGCAAGAAGGTCTGGGAACGAGACAACGAGAGCGAGCTCTGCATGTTAATCTAGATAGACATTAACCGCATCTACTGCATCACGAATCAATCAATATTCATCGTCTGCGTCATCTCTATCATTAATTAGACCCTTAAGACTGCTCCGCTGTGACCTTATGACCTTGTAATTCCAACAGGTTATGAGCCCGGGTAGCAAATCTCTCCTGGGTAGCAACACTACTCCTGACTCCTGACTCGAAATCAACCCCCTAAAATGACCTCCTCTACCTCAACCTCAACGACACCTACATACGATCACAAGGCCGGTAAAATTGTTATTTTCAATGGAGACAACTTTGCAGACTGGGAGCGCACCTGCGAGGCAGCCCTAATCATGGCAAAAGGATGGGATTTTGTCACTGGTATAGGAGACCCAGCTTAAGTCAATTCAGCTGATGGGAGAAGAAGACGAGGGGAAGCGAACAAGATCATCTACAATTCGATAGGAGACGATTGTCAGGAAGAGATGCGTATGATGATAAAGGAGTACAATATCCAGGGAATGTGGGAAGGAATGGGGAAGTTTAATAAGTTAAATAACGAGGTCTATATCTCTAGACTTCGCAGAGAGTTCTATAGCACTACATTCAACCCTATAAAGATGTGAATTGTTAAGTTCCTCTAAATACTTAATTGATTTAAGATTAATCTAGCCTTAACGCCTTAAGCACTTACCAACGATAATATTAAAGAGCAGCTTCTCTTGGCCCTCTTAAGTGATATTATATAGTAGAATGCGAAGACCTGGTGTCTATGAAACAAACAAGACCTTAAGAGCTGTATTACCCTTCTTTAGGAGCAAGAGACTGCTCTCCCTATATAAGTATAAAATGTAGCACTTGCACACAAGAGGAAAGATAAATTTAGGGGGAGAAGGGGAAACCGAGGTTAAGGTTAAATAAGGGGCAGAGGCTGTGCTGGTAGATTTAATTATTTATTATCGCGTTATTACTATAGCTTGTTATCTTAAGTAAGTAAAGAGCCAAGATAACTAGAAAGAGATAAGTGTAGAGTATACTATTAGAAAGGTTACTACTAGAAAGACTATCCCCTATTTAAGCAATTCTGATTTAATAACGCTAGGAAGACAGATTAAGGTGCTCCTAAGGTAGAGGAAGTAGGGAATATAGTAATAGCTAAGGAAGAATTTAATAGTAATTTAATCTACCTTAACCCTAACCCTAAATATACTATACTTATAATAACGTCTCTAGCTTGGGCTCTTAACTTAGGAGCAACTAAGTATTTTACTAGTAACCAATTAGACCTAATATACTTAAAGAGATAGAATACGCCATAATAGGTCCATACTATAAATGGGACCATTATCCCTGCTATAGGCTATAGTTAAGTTTAAATTGGTACCCTAAAGCTAAAAGACGTCTAGCTTATACCTTTATTTAAGTTAATTAAGCTAATCTTAGTAAGAACTCTTACTTAGGAAGGCTACTTAATTACATTTAACCCAGACAATCAAGCTACTAGCAAGCATAAATTAGGTACAATGTTTAAGGCCACTATAAGGAACAACCTCTACATGCTATAAGAGCATTAGAAAGCATTTAATACAATAGTAGAAGTATACAATTTATAACTAAACGTTAGTGAAATAGATGCTAAGCTATAGCACCACCAAACTAGATATACGAATTATAGTAACCTGTTTAAGCTATAGCACTCCTTACTAGGTATAAAGCTTAAGAAGAAAGTAGTACTAGTTAGTAAGAGCACGTACAAAGCTTGTCTAGCTAGGAAGATGCGAGAAATACTAAGTAAGAAGATAATTAAGCGCAAGAAGATACCTGGTTAAGGGCTATACCTAGATACTATAAGACGAATTGGTATATTAATTAGAGGTTATAACTACTACCTCCTAGCCCTAGACGACGCTATACGCTATACTTAGGTTATTTCTCTTAAAACCCTTTAAACTAAAGAGGTACCGCCGCATATTAAAAAGATTATTGTAAGAGTAGAGAGATTTACTAGGACTAAAGCTGCATAGATTTAAGCGGATAACGGAAAGGGGAAGTTTAGCTGTAGATTTTAAGATAAACTGATACCCTAGGGTATTAATTTTAAACCTTATCCGCTATATAAGCACTCGTATAATGGCGCAATCAAGCACGCGATTTATACAGTCGACTGCAAGATAAGGTTACTTCTATTTTAAGGAAATATACTAGTAGAGCTCTAGTGCTATGCAGTTAAACACGCTATCTAGATTAAGAATTAAGTACCGACCTTAATACTTCCATTTGACGATAAGTATAGTAGTGCTATTATACCCTATAAGGCATACACCCAATAAGTCCCTAACCTTAAGAATTTAGTTATCTTTGGGTATTACGCCAATCTAATTAATACGCTCAAGAAACACCCTAGAAAGTATAATTTAAGAATAAAACCTAACTACATTTTTATAGGGTTAAAAGGGAGTAGTTAATTTAAGATAATAAACCTACATACCTAAGCAATTAAGCTATTTAGAGATGCTAAAGTGAACGAGTATAGGTTCCCTTATAGAGCACCTTAGGTGCAAGCTACAAGACATAGTAACTAAGTAGGCCGCTTAGATTAAGTGGGAAGCCTAGGTTAAGATTAAGCGGGACACTTAAATTACGCTATAAGCTAAGCCGTAAACCAACCTACACCTCCCCCTACTACCTTAAATGCGCTAACAGAGACTCTAGTTGCGAGAACTATAAGTGGGCCAGATGGTAACTAAGTGGGCCGCTTTAAATAAGTAGGAAGCCTAGGTTAAGACCAAGTAGGCCACTCTAATTAAGTGGGAAGCCTAGGTTAAGATTAAGTAGGACACTTAAATTAAGGTAATACTAAGGGTAGAACGCCTATATAAAGCATATTAATATACATTCCTTATACATAGAGAACAAGGTCTGGAAGGTTATTAAATATAAGGGTTTTTAACAATACGGTAGTTTAGTTAGTAATAGCTATAAAAGCTATTTACCTAAAAGCTAAGAATACTACCTCTATAGGAGCACCTATAGTACCTTTTAATGCTATTAAGTTAGATTAGGCCTTAAGGGAGAACACTCCTAGCTAGATAAAAGCTATCTTTAAAGAATTCCTTTTACTTAAGAGGATGCACACCTATACTATTATAAGGGGGAGAGTACTAGAAGGAAGGTTATTACTCCTAAGCAAGCTAGTTCTAAAGCATAAGTATAATACTAAGGGAGAAGTAATTCGTAAGAAGGCAAGACTGTGCATTTAGGGAGACAAGCAGACCCCTAATATTAATTATTTTGAGATATTTGCGTCTATTATATAATACAACACCTTCAGGTTTCTAATAGCAAAGATAGTAGCTAAGGACCTTAAGCTCGACCATATTAACATCAAAACTGCATTCTTAAACCCGCCGTTATAAGAATAGATTTATATGCAGATTTCTAACCTATTAAGAGACTTTAAACCTAAGCTTAAGGGCGTAAAAGATGTCTACTTAAAGCTAAATAAGTTACTTTACGGCCTAAAGCAGGCACCAAGAGAATGGTTTTAAATGGTTAAGAAGTTCTTTAAGAGTATAGGTTTAAAAGCAGCTAATGCTAACCCTAATCTCTTTATAGGAAATAAAGTATATATCTTGCTATTTATTAATAATATGCTAATCGCAGGAAAGCGCCAATACCTTAATATTACGAAGATAAGAATCTTAAAAGAATAGAGATGCAAAGACCTAGGTCCTATAGAAGTATTTATAGGCTTCTAAATTAAGCAAGATCGTATAAACCGAACCCTTAAGCTATATCAGACGATGTACACTAAGAAGCTACTTAAATGGCTAAAAATGGACAACTGCAATCTGGCTAAGCTACTAATACTAGTAGGTACTATCCTAAAGCCCAATATTAAAAGCCTCCTTAAGTATAACAATGCGATAGTCTACTAACAGATTATTAGCTCTATAATCTACCTCTTAAACTGCACATATTCTAATACTAGCTATACTATTAGTTAGCTAGCTAGGTTTATAGCAGTACTAGGAGAATTACACTACCGCTTAAGTAAGCAGCTACTATAATATCTAAACGGCACTCTTAAAACAGGAATTACCTACTTAAATTAAGAGATTTACCTACCCTTATGCAAGCTTATATTACCTACTGGCTATAGTATCTTTACCAACGCCACGTGGGGAATAGAACACGATCGGATATTATTCCAAGGCATATGTAAGGGGACTTTGTAGACAGGGGGCTATAAGGACACGATTGTGGAATAGGATAGATTGGTAAGAGAGACGAATCCTTAAGGAGGTAAGGCCTCTGGGATCGTGGAGACTATATACTACGGGCACGTGCCTCTGGCACGTGACCGGCGACCATCCGAGGGGCGTCCGGAGGTTGTCCTGAAGGCAACCTGAGGTATCCGCAATAATATCCCTTATATTGCCCCCCCCCTTCTTGCGGTCGGCCCCCGATCGCCATTACCTTGCAGTAGGGAGATTATGAGGGCTCGTCCCGGAAGGGGTTTGGAGAGATGTTGGTAAGCCACTGTATATTATCTATCTATCTAACCCCTGCTTTGAACTCCTGAAAACCTTAATAAGGAAAAACATAACTAGAGAAAAGACGTGAGGATTGCTAGGAGACCCCTTAAAAGCCTACCAGAAACGTGCTAGTGACTACCTAGGCTGACCTAAGGATTTTTATATAACTCTACTTCTAAGCCTTTATGCCGGTCTGCAATTAATTGCGAGTATTATAGGCAATTTGGTGTTCCTAATATGGTTTCATAGGACCTTTTAGTATAGGATTTAACGTATAGAGCCTTGGCTTGCTATTGTCTTTAACCTTTAAGATATTAATCTATGATCCTTTCTTGTTGGTTCTATACTATATATTTGGCGTAGCTCTACTGCCTAGTAAACAGAAGGGACACTTTGCAATAGCGCCTCTAGCTATTATACGATTTGTTAAGAATGTCTATAATGTTATTCTTTAATACTATAGTATCGTTTAGGTATAATTTTACCTATATGCGTCTGTAATTAACGTCTTAATTGCCTTCCCTAGCCGCGTAATTAGTTTTTGTAAGGAAGTAATAACTAAATAGCTTATATGCGTGTTTCCTTCCTTCTAAATTGCGCTATTGTAATGGAGTTATATCGGCAAGGTTGCGGCTATTTACCGGAAGGGTATTGGGAGGTAAAGTATAGAGATACTTTGCTTATTAAACTGCTCCTTTTCTTTAATACCTTACTTCCTATTATCGCCCTTTGTCCAAATTTGGACGTATCTTTAATATATTATTAAGATTTTCTTTTTTTTTTATTATTAATTTAATATGCCTCTTTGTTCTTTTACTAACTGCTCTTCTAATCCAATTCTATAGCGTATTCTGGCCCTACTGCTGTATATGGAACCCTAACCTCTGCTAACCCGCAACTGGTGCTAGTCCTACCTAAATGACTTTGTATGCACGTCCTTAAAAGACCAAAAGTCTGATAAGAAGATTCTAGATGCTTATAATAAGACCTACTATATAAGGTCCAACACCTTTAGTCCTTATAATTGATGCATACGTACTAAGAGCGGTAGTTGTGTTAAGGTAAGCTTTCCTATTCTTAATAGGTTTCCATTGCTAACTTTAGGCTTTAATATAGCCTGGGCCTAAGTGGCGACGATTCTTTAATATCCTTAACTACTATATCGCTTGGGCTCTCTCTTATTCTAGCGCTAACGCTAAACGTCTGGGTTAAATTTAAGACTATGCTATAGCTATCTATACCGCCTATAATTCCTAGCAAGCCAGCTAGCAACGCCTAATAAGGGAGCAAGGTTGGTATACTAAGGATAGGGTAAGGGATGGGGGTAATAAAAAGAAGGTCGCCGTTTACGATAAAAAGGAGTTTATATATACGCGTTAAGTTTCGAAAGAGCATAATATAATGCGGTATTAGGTAGGTTACCCTTTAGGTACCTAGCGGATAGGTAATTAATGATTGCTATAGCAAGGTCTTAGTGGTTTTGGTCTTTACTAGCCAGCCAATATCTCTGTTTATTTTGGGCTTAAGCATGTCTTTATTAACTATAAGCTTACGCCTTAAGAACTTCGTTGGTACTAGTTTGGGCCTAATATTAGTGTTAAGCGTTTAAGGATCTCTACTCTATTTATACCTTATCGGCCTGCCCCTGTTTTCATGCCTACCTATACTCCTACTAAGGGATCTGGATCTGGATCTCATTCCCGTCAGCCATTACTTGGTGGGCCAATAGATACTAATCCTGCACCTAGGGATAAGGCATAGTGGCTTTTAATTTAGGTATTTAGGATTAATTCTTGTACATAGTAGCAATTAAGAAGGCCTCGTAAAGCATTCGGGAAGGTATAGGAACACTGTTCCTGATATAGACTAATAAATAGGAATGCAATTCTAGCAAAATACCCTATTAATTCTATGCTATATACGTAAAAAGGCTAAGGACCTATTCTGCCTTAGGCCGTAGCCCTAATTAATCCTTATGGTTTCTGGAGCTTGTCTGTTCTATATCCGATTTAACCTATTTACTCTTTAAGGCCTCTCTTGGCCTACTACAAGCTTTCTTTATAGGTTGCGATAACACTGTAGTATTAGAGCGCTTTCTGCGATTTGTAGATTGTGGACCTTGGTCCTAATATTCTTTTAGAATATCTTTATAATAATTAAGGTAATCCTCTAGTTTCTATATAGAGTCCTTAGCGGGCCAGCCTAGCTATTTAACTTTATATTAAAGCTTGTTCTTGACAGACTTATAGTATAGTATAGCTTTAACCTCGTACCGCTCGCCCACCACTTTAGGGTGTTTAATTGGGCCTAGATGGAAGTTCTTTTTTAGTAGTGGTCTGTGCTATAGCTCTAGTAGATTTACGTAAAATACTAGATATACACGGGCTATAAATAGGGGTAGCTAGAGATGGTAGGCTAGCTTACTAATTTATTTCTTAATTTAGAAGGGACCTAGGTATCTTATATTAAGCTTCTTTAATGGTCAACGGGTCTTAATATTTGTTAAATATAATAGAACCTCATTGCCTACGCCAAAATGCTTGTCCTAGTATTTGCGGTTGTACTAAAGTCTCTACTGCTCTTACATATCTTATAGGCTCTGCTTTGTATGCTTTTATTACTTTTCCCATTCCTTAAGGTATTCTTGTACTCTCCTATAGATGTCCTTAGACTTCCCAGTAGGATCCTATAATTAATCATACGGCCTTAGCTAGTGATTATTGGGTATACTATTAAATCCTAATAGTCAGACGCCATAGGCAATCTGGATTAGTACAAACTAATACAATATATATTGTTTTGAGTTATAAGCATACTCCGTGTATAGAAGTAGCTCGTACTAATTGTCTTGCTGGTAGTTTAAATACATTTATAGATATAACTCTAGTTCCTAGTTCTAGCGTTCCGTTTGCCTATCTATCTGCGGGTAGAAAGCCGTACTATAACAGTGGTCTATCTTTAAATAAAAGTATAGATCTAACCAGTACTGGCTTATAAAGACGCTGCCCCTATTAGTAATAATAGAGTGTGGTTAATCTACTTTAAGAAAGTATTTCTCCTTAATTAGGTTTATAAGCGCTTGTGCGTTAATTGTCTTGTTAATAGGAAGGTATTGGATGTACTTTGAAAACCTATTAATAAGTACTAGGACCAAATTGTATATTTATCCTTGCCTATCTTTTAAGGGTAGGAGATCCGTAATAAAGTCTATAGCGTAATATTGCTATGGCTTACTAGTGGGGGGAACTAATTTAAGTAAACCCCATGGCTTGTGCCTTTAGATTTTGTATACTTGACACTTCTTACAGTGGCTAATATACTCCTTTGCTTCCTACTTAAGCTTTAGCTAGTAGTATTTGCGTTAAAGTAATTCCACTGTCTTGGCTTAACCATAGTGGCCGCCTAGAGAATTATTGTAATTCCTTATAAGGATCTTCTATTGTAGATTTGCTTCTTATGGCACCTAAACCTTACTATTTCTACGCAGTAGGCCCATTAGGTCCAGTTCCCAAATTTAGTGCCTTTTAGCTTCCTTTTTATTACATTTCCGGTCTACTTCCGCATTAAAGATGGTATAGAAGGCGTCCCTCTGTTGCATCTTATGGATAAGGTCTGTTAACCTTTTGGATAGTTTTTAGGTAAAAGCTGTTTCGCCTTATACTGCTCCAAGTATAAGACTAGATGGTACTATAGATCTTATAACTTCTCAGTGCGCGTGCATTAGGAAGGCCGCTACAAGGTTAAAGTCCTTTAGTTATTATAGGGCTCTGGGTTCCGATTGCTCTATAGCTTTGCTTTTAGTTTAAAGGGATAGCTCAGCAATTAAGGGTGGTGTATTACCAGGTTTTAAACTTGTATTAGGGATATCCTGTCTAGGTATTTTCGGACCCTTATTAGCAACGGACCGGGTACCAGCCGGAACGTCAGTGGAGACTAATAGGGTCTATACTGCCTAAGACTTAGTGTGTAGAGCTATGGGTACTTAAGCATCCCACACCCGGAGCTTATTCTGTAATATAGGGAGTAAGATATCTATTATCTATTTTCCTTCTCCCGTTTTAAAGCCTTTGGCATAGTCTGGCCGTTATAATGGTTTATTAGCAGGGTTATTTTCCCCTGGCTTATATTCGATCTTAAAGTTAAATTATATAAGCTCCTCTGCCTATCTAGCTTATTAAGGTGTAAGCTCCTTTGTAGTTATAAAGTAGTGTAGATTATAATAATCTAAGAGTACACGAGTGGTATAGCTCGCGTGCTTAAGATAGTGTTGCCACTATTTAAAGCAGTTAACTATAGCAAGTAGTTCCTTATTGTGGGTATAATACCTAACTTTAGGTCCCTAGAATTTTCTGTTGTAGAATGCTACTGGTCTCTAGTAGAGCTAGGTAGCGTCCGGATGCCTATTAGGTTATAGTAGGATACTAGTAAGGGCAAAATTTAATACATTAGTGACTATTATTAGTGGCTAATCTAGGTTAAAATGCCGTAATAGTGGAGCTTCTGTAAACTTTACGCGTAGTTCCTAAAAGGCTTCCTAGACCTTTCCGGGCCATATCTATAGTTTATACCATTTGGTTGGTCCCTTTTTAGTTTTCTTTCTTTCTACCTTTAAGCTTTTTACTTCTTGGGCTAGGTCTTGGGAAGCTTCAGTAATATAGTTAGATAGGTGTTAGGCGACGTCTAAGTAGTCATAGATAAAGCGCCTATAGAAATTGGCAAAGCCTAGAAACACTTAAATATCCTAGTAGCTCTCTGGCTCTAGCTACTCTTAGATTATCTGCACTTATATTAGGTCTATAACTATACCTATAGGCGTCACGATGTAACCTAGGAACTCAACCTGCTTGGTATTAAAGACACACTTTAATACCTTAGTATAGAGGCCCTAATTATCTAAGCGTTCTAGCACTTTATAGATATATTACTCGTGCTAATCCTTATCTTCTAAGTAGATTAGAATGTTATCTAGGTAGATAATATATATGCAGTTAACTAGTCCCCCTAAGGCTCTATAAATATATAATTGAAATGTCGCAGGCATATTAGCTAGCCTAAAAGGCATTACCATATACTTAAAGTGGCCGTATTGGGTTTTAAAAGCGGTCTTCTACTTATCCCCTTCTTTAATACGGAGCCTATAATAGGCGTCTTATAGGTCCAGCTTTATAAAGATCTTCGCCTTAGATAGTTGGTCTAGCATTTCACTAACTAGTAGTAGTAGGTAACGGTTCTTAATTATGATTTTATTAAGACCGTAATAGTCTATATATAGCCTTATAGTCCCATCTAGTTTTGGGATAAAGAGGATTGGCACGCCTACCAGTAACTTATTAGGCCGTATCCATCCCTTTTCTAGTAAGCCGTTAAGGTACTCCTATAGGATCTTAAGCTCTTTACAAGAGAGGTTATAGATAGGAAGGTTTAACAGTTGTTTACCTTCTTCTAGATTAATTATATAATTGTATTCCGAGTTCTGCTAAAGGACTTTTACTCGCCTGCCTAAAAATACCCTTAGTAAGTCCCTTAGGCCTGCTAGGATATTTAACAAATTAGGGTCGCGTTTGTCCTCCGCGTCATTATTAGGTAGGTCCCGGAGGTCCCTTAGGACGCTCGCGGGCAGCATCGCGCGCTATAGTGGCTGTTCGTACATGGTTGCCACTGTACGTTAGACAGTTTTATGCGGTAGCTAGTAGAGGGTAGGGAACTCTTTAACACAGCGTTTAAGGTATTATAGTATACTCTCTGCGTATTACTTAAGCTAGAGTAACCTATGGCGGTGGAAGTATCTTATGGGATCTTTAAGATCGCCACCTCCCTGTAGTATCTCCATAACCTGTCCGGCAGTTCCCCGTAGGGTATCTATTATAGAAGGGTTATCGCCTATACTAGGCTCTATACCCATCTTGCTATAAAATAGGGGTTGGATCTAATACTCCTTTAGGTATAGGGCGTATACTATTTCTCCTAGAGCTATATCTTCTAGGATGTCTTTTAAGCTTATTAGTAAAATACGCCTTTTTAATTCTTTATCGTTCTACTATTTAAAGGCTCCTGTTTTAAAGTGTATCTTAGGATCTGCTTCCGCAAGCCAAGGATATCCAAGAATAAGGTTGTAGCCTACAAAGTTAGCCGCCCAAAAGGGTTGCGGGCCGACCACCTTAGTGCGGTTATATATGTCGGCCACTAATACTATAAGCTTATAGACACTATATAGTTTAATCTAATGCTTATCTAAGAACCCAATAATAGGTTTCCGCTACTTTAGCAACGGGATAAGCTTATACTCTTTTACCAAATTATATTATATAAGATTGATTTCGGCGCTACTGTTATATAGTGCTTAGAACTAACGTATCTCGCCTATAGGGAGTACTATTTCCAGCTTAATAGCAATATAGAGAGTCTCTTCTTCCGTATCTTGCTCTAGTTGCAGCTGGGAAAGGTCCACAACTAGGGCTTTTCTTTTTTTTAGATTATTAGTGCGGTTATTACCCTACTTGTTTTTCCAATTGGGTTTACCTCCGGAGAAGTTTTCTCTTAACTTTTTAGAGTGTTCCCGTAAGGGTGCTAGATAGGTGTTGGGTTAGCCCTAGGAGTCTTTCCCATTACTTAAGGTCCCTAACTTTAACCCTTTTAGATTTCTCTTTAAGAACGGCTTCTTTAAAGTTTAGGTCTGCCCTATATTACTACTAGAGTGCCCGTGTTTCTAGTTACCCCCCAGCTTCTTACTAGAAGAGGTCTGGTTCCTTACCGCATCCTTAGCGTTTAGAACCGCTTATTCAAAATCCGTATATATAGTAATCCGCGATAGGGCTCCTACGCGCTTCATTTTGTTATAAATTGCTGGCTTAATTCTAGCCTAGATAAATCTAATTTTCTCCTTCTTATAAATGCTACTATCCTTGTTTTTAAAGGGCTCTAGATCTATTAGTTAAGCACAAATTTCTATAAAGTTTATAAACTAATGGAAATTATAGCGGTCGAGCTGTGTCCCATTCCAGAATAGTTCTGTGTAATTATATTATACGACATACAGATCTTAAGTCCACTTCTTTAGAAAGGTTTACAGCTGCGGCTATATAGTAATTTGCTCTTTATTAAGCTGATTTAGTATAATCTAGTTTAGGGATTAATCTTTAATCTTGCTAATAATCTAATAGGTATGCTCTTTAGTATTATCTTATATTATTAGCATCTTAAAGAAGTTATCTATTTTACAAACCCAATTATTTAACTATTAGGCGTTGGGTCTCTAGCGGAGTTTTAAACTACTAGAGGCCTTAGCTAGTTAGTCTATATCCTTTTTCTATTTGCTGTATAGATACCTCTTTAAGTCTTCCACACCTTCTTAGGTAGGTACTGGGTATCCCCTAGGAGGCCCTTAGCCTTGGCTAGGTTATAAAAGATTTTATCTAGCTTAGATTAAGCTTTACCAGATCTAGACCTGCCCCTAAAGGTTTTTAATATATTTATTAGTGGCTCTTTCCCGCATAGCTTCTAAGAGTCTTATAGCAGCTTCCTGATATCCTCCTTAAAGAAAATCGGTGTGGGGCTCTTGGCTTTCTAACCTTAGGCCTAGGGAAGCTCTAGCTATAGAGGTAGTGTTGGTACTAGTAGCTAATATAGGTTTCCCTACGAGGCTTAAGTCTTAAGTTAGTAGTTAGGTTAAATTACCTAAAGGGGTAGGCCTGCTTAGCTTATAAGCAGTTTGTGCGCCACTACTATGCTAATTATGGGCTGGTGGTCTTCTGGGAGGGTTCCGGTTGGGTCCCTAATTAGGCGCGTTAGTGTATTCCTCTGGCATTTCTAGTTTAGGGGAAGATTTTAGGGTTGCGTCTGGCGCTTAATCTTCCAATTGGCCTAAGTAGGGCCAGAGGGGTTCTGGCTGCTTTTTAGCAGTATTGTGACCATTATAGAGGGTATCTGCGTTTTCCTTAGCGTTGCTAGTAACCGTAGGTGTGTGAGAGTCTTCAAGCTCTTAGTGCATCTAGGTGTTAGGGCTTATTCAGCCGTCTTGCCTAGAGGTTTATATTATCGCAATCTCTCGCTGTTGGAGGGACCTTCCTACCTTAGCGCAACGGCTGTCTATAAGGTATTTATGGAGTTTCCATTTAGGTTGTCGCGAGATTTTAAGGGAGAATGGTGGATATAAATAAAAGATATAAACAAATAATCTGGTCCTCAAAGCCAGCTGCCCTTTTAGATAGAGTAGGAAGGATTCGAATGTAAGGGGACTTTATAGACAGGGGGCTATAAGGATATGATTATAGAATAGGATAGATTGGTAAGAGAGACAAATCCTTAAGGAGGTAAGGCCTCTGGGATTATGGAGACTATATACTACGGGCACGTGCCTCCGGCATATAACCGGCGACTATCCGAGGGGCGTCCAGAGGTTGTCCTGAAGGCAACCCGAGGTGTCCGCAATAATATCCCTTACATATAGCAGTTATACGCTATAGGGGAGCGGTAATCTGGACGGCTTAAAGACAGAAGTTAACGGTATTAAGCTTAATAGAAGCAGAGATTATGGCAGCATTAGAAGGAGCAAGGTTAGTAGTATGGCTTAAGAAGCTGATAAGAGATCTAGAAGAGAGAGATAATAACAACCCTTTTATCCCTACGCTCTACTGTGATAATAAGGGTATAGTTAACCTTTTGTATAATATAAAATACCACTAGAAAGCTAAGCATATTAAGATTTAATACCTCTTTGTACGGAACAATATAGTTTAGAAAGATTGACTTAAGGTAGTATATATATTAGGTAAAGATCAACCTGGAGATATACTTATGAAATAGCTACCAATTAACTAATTTACGAAGCACTGTGTAATGCTAGGAATTGGTAACTAACGGAGACGGTAATGGACGGAGACGGAGCAAGTTACAGAGGTTTTTCGCCTATTATAGGTTTTCCCTCTGTACGTAGGCCAAATGGCACTTGCAAGGTATTTGGGAATAGCTTTATAATTGCCTATTTAGGACAGACGAGGAGAGCGTCGTCAGTATGGGGGAGTGTTAGAATTAAGCGAGAGATGCTGACTAAGCTCTGGACACGTCGCGAGAGCGAGCTCTGTATGTTAATCTAGATAGATATTAACCGCATCTACTGCATTACGAATTAATTAATATTCATCGTCTGCGTTATCTCTATCATCAATTAGACCCTCAAGACTGCTTTGCTGTGACCTTATGACCTTGTAATTCCAACAACTACAGAACGCGCATCGGTAGCCATATTTAACTTAAGCGACTGCATAAACCAAAATATCTAGAGTATATGCTACGCATACGCACGCAGGTACATAGATATACGGACATACACATACGCACACACACACACATATATATACGCGCATTTATACGTGCCTTGCTATACTAATAACAAGTAAAAACTATACTAGAGTAAACAAGAGTATAGTAGGGTGGCTAAACGGTCTACCAGTTAGTATAACAACCATATGCTACATATATGCTAAGTATACGTAGGTACCCTAAAGCGTACCCAACATCAAACATAAAGATAATAGTTCTTAAGATAATATAATTAGCAGGGAGAATATTAAAGATAAGGAGAATAAGGAGGGTAAGGGTTAAGATAGTATATAACAGCGGCTTCTATTTTATATGGGTCTCTCTAAAGTAAGACTATATACAATTCTATAGATAAGCTATATATATGCTTAGAATAGCTAGAGCACACTCTAAGACTATAGAGTACTTATTAGTTCTAATAGTAAGCATTAAGTTATTATCTAAGAAGCAATAGACTATATTATAATACTAGAATATCCAGCAACTAGAAAAGAAGGAATTGCATACTTTATATATATAGCAACACCTCTACTATCTATAGATATAGATAAAGAAACAATACGCGAGGTTATTAAGCAGTATATATTAAAGGTAAGTAATGCATATGCTAAGCATATATTATATTTATACCTCTAGTAAATTTAATTCTTATTCTATTAAACTAGTAACCCTAAGATTATATAACTATAACTCCTTAGAGAAACCAATAATTAGAAGAGTAGAAAAGCATTTTATTAAGCATTTAAATATAGTGGTATTAGACACTATAAGTACGCCTATAAGGATATGCTTTGTATATGCTTAACATATAATAGGGTTAAGCTTAAATTAATTAACAACCTCTAAAAGCGTAGTAGTTGTCTATACTAGGCAGTAGAGATTAGTAAAAGGCTTAAGCAAAGTATAGAGAAGTAAGCATCGTCTATATATGTTAAGCATATACTTATAATATACAGCTACTACTACAGTATTCTATAATTATGGCGGTAGTGTATCTACCCTAGTATATAAGAATGTGTATATAGTAAAAGCAGACTAATAATGTTTTTTTAGCATAGAGTACGCATATAGCTAGCATATGCGCGATATATGCTTATTATATATAGGTAGAGTTTATTGGTTGTTTTAGCAGCAGTAATACTAAACTATAGTATACTACCTGGCCTATATTACTAACAACTACCTAGGTAGATATTTAATACCTTTATCTACTTATTAAATATAAAGTTTAGGAAGTTAAACGAGAATATACCTATATTAGATATGCAACATTAAAGCAAAAATATTATAGTAGGTAATATATATATTGTGTATACGCTATATATATACTAAGCCTATATAGGGTTTAACCACCCATAAGGCTAAGGTAGGGTAGTAGGCCAAATATATAGTGCATAGTTAGATTGCTATATTCCTGTTAATATGGCATAGTATCCTTATATTTACCTTATTACACGGAATTCTTATATATATTATCCACCATACCTAATGTCATAGTACTGCAATGAAGTAGACTGAATAACTACGTTATGCTATGAAGAAGAGAATAAGGGTAAAAGGGGGTATTGTGTACAAAGAGTAGGGCCAGCCGCCAAGGCGCTAGTGGTGGGCCAGCCAATAGTAGGAAACAGTATGCGTTAGGTCAGTGCTGTGACAGTACTCCCCTCTTTAGAAGGTTTGGTCCCCAAACCAAACAAATAACTTTAAACAGGTAGTACGCGGGACCACCTGTTTTCGCTATAGAAATATCAAAAAATCCTAATTAGTTGGCTTATTAAATAAAGTTGGTATATAGCACTCTTGGCAAGAATTCTAACTAATTAGATAACTTTAACTGCTGGTTAAAGTTCTATAACATCTTAACCACCATAGATTTTTAATACAGTGGTTAGCTACAACCTTAGTATAGCTTTTCCTTATCTCGTGCCCAATCTAGGGGTCCTAGCTTCTTAGGGTGTTGCTTATAAAAGCGCTATATAGCTTATTCGCAACCCTTTAGGTCCTCTTCTAGCTTCCAGGTTATATCCTTGTAATATTTCCATTTAATCTTATAAGTTAGGCCTTAAGGGTCTTTATTATATACATTAAGGATTTTCTTAAACTCCTATTTATCTTCTATATTACTATTATTGTCTCTCTCTGTTACTTATCCTTATATATTATAGCGCTCTATGGTATTAATATTTACTTAGCTAGGGATCTCTTTAGCAGCCTAGAGGCGGACCTTAAATATATAGAAGGATTTGTTTACTTAAATGTAGTCTAGGAGGTCTACCACAACTACCCCTTAGTATACTGCAAGTATGGGGTATGGGCCGTCCTATTTATTGTCCTATTTCTTCTTAGGTTTGTTTATCTTTATATTTTCTAAGCTAACTATAACTATATTACCTTTATAGAATAACGCACTTTTATCCCTATAGGTATTGGCATTATCTTTATAGCGTTACTGTAAAATCTGGGCTAGGGCCTTAAGCTATATTAATATCCGCTTAAAGCGGTTAGCTATAGAGTCTATACAGAAAAACTCCTTCTTTACTTGTGCTAATAGTGTTAGTGGGTGGGAGCCAGTAGGCTTAATTTTAAGGCGAGGGTTAAAGCTATAGTTTGCAAAAAATAAGGAGATGCCTGTGCTTTTATTAACTTAGTTATTTATAGCAAATTTGGCAAGTGGCAGGTAGTTAACCCAGTTGTCCTATATAAAGCTAATAAAAGTATAGAGGTACTTATTTACGGCAGCGTTAATAATTTTAGTTTGGCTATCCTTTTCTAGGTGCTAGGCTAAGCTTAGTTATAAGGTTGTCTTAAGGCGTTTACTTAGTCGTCGCTAGAAGTTGCTGACAAACTATATACTATAATTGGAGATAATTATGCTTAGTGCACTGTGGAGCTTATATATATTATTAATAAAGCTATTAACTAGCTCCTCTGTTAAGAGTCCTGTTACTAGAATAAGGTATTATATTTTAGTTAAGCGGTCTATAATAATAAGGATATATTTATATACCTTACTATAGCGTTGGCATACTAGCAGCGTTGTGATATAGTTAATTAAAATATTAGTCTATGGGCAAGTAGGTAGTTCTAGTAGCTTTAGAAAACTAGGTGTAATAGTGCAAGTATGGGAATTGAATGAGCGACTTAATTCTAAATCTATGGAAATCAAGTGAACTAAATACATGAAAGTAGACCCAGAACTCCGTAGTCTATGACTAAATATTTGACCGTATCCGAGACATACAAGGGTGGCGTCAATTGTGTCTCAGAGCCTCTTAGGCGACGGTCTCGTGTCTCAGCGTAGTGCTGGTGAACTGTTACACACCCCCCCAGATTTAACGGTGTAGTTAAAGCTATAGAAAATAAAACGAAGATAGAAGCTATACCAAAATAGGAAATTTAGATCTAACTTTAGGAGTAGTATAGGGTGATACTTAAGAGTCTTTATTAGTTGTAGCAGTGATCTAATATTAAATGTCCACCAAATTTAATTGGTTTATCTATGCCTCGTGCCTTTAATGGGGTAGGATCTTAGTAAGACCATTAGCAGGCATCTTGTCTGTAGGGACCCATTGTACGTTAATCTTTTTGTCTTGGACTTCCTGTCTAAGCTAGTGCTGATAGACGTTGATATGTTGTAGCTTGGTGTTAAGCTTTAGTGTATCCTGTCTTAGGAGTCGTATAGTCTACATATTATTGCATAGTAGGGTAAAATCGCGTTCTAAATTAAGACCAATTGCCTTAAAGAAACGCTGCTACTAGATAATTTTAACAGCAGCTATAGATAGGGAGAGAAGCTCCACTTTAGTAGTTAAGCAAGTCACTAATTATTATAGGGTTGCCTTCTAATTGATTAGTCCTCCAAATAGTATAAAAAGGTATCCTTAAGAGCTCCGTCTAGTTTCTTTATGGTCCGCAAATGCTGTGTTGGATGCTCCGTAAAAGGTAACGTCTTCTCCTTTAGGGTTTCTGAAGTAGACGTGTGCTCTAAATACTTCGCCAGAGTATTTGATAGCTGTAGATTTTATTCCAAGGCAATAGGCGATGGCTTGGTTTGATGCATTAAGGTAGTTTTAATTTGGATTAGTAAGAAATTCGGCCAGCTTAGAATGCGTCTTTGTAATATCAGGTCTTCCAAATACGGCAAGGTGCGTAAGAGAACCGACTCATTGCTAATAGGCTAGTGTTCTTTAAGGGTTTATCTGCTAGTTAGACGGAATCAGTTCGTTAGGTAGTGGTATTTTAGGGAACTTTTCTGGTTCGATCTTAAACCGACTGGCTATCTTTTCGATATAGGAATCTTGGCAGAGCTAGAGCTTTCTGCTTGCACAATCTTGTTCGATTTAAATTCCTAGAAACCATTATAGGTCTCCTAGTGCACGGATCTTGTATCAATATAGAAGTTTAGCTTTAAATTCTTCTAGTCTTTAAAGGTCCTTTTTAGTAAACAGAACGGCAATATCGTCTACGTAAAAGAAGACAATAAGTTATCCATTGGTGTAAAGACAGTTTGTACCTAGGACAGGCTTCAACCCGAATTTAGCCAGTATATTTATAAGCTCTTTGTACTAAAGTAGTAGTAAGACCTTCAATCCGTATAGCGCCATAAGTAGCTTTAGGATATGTCCGTTTTAATTAAAGCCTTCTAGGCAGTAACAGTAGACTAGCTTATCTAGTCTTGCATTTATAAATGCGTTCATAGCGTCATACTATCAAATCTCCAAATCGAATGCGGCTGCTATAGCCATGAGGGCACGGAATATTCGAGCAGCTAGGGTTACTGTATAGGTCTCTTCCTCAGTAATCTGTAGGTCTCCTTAGACACACAGTCGAGCCTTTAGCTTTTGTAGGTAGCCATCGCTATCAAACTTGTATTTAAAGACCTATTTCAGCGGAAGGATCTAGTTATTGGTTGCTTCTTCCTTTAGGACAGTCTTAAATGTCCCTCGGCGTTTCAGGTCGTTGTATTCTTTTTCCATGGCCTTTTAAAAGCCGGTAGTCAAAGGGTGCTTTCTTAGCTCTTTAAGGTTCCTTAGTTCAGGAGGAAGATTATCTCTATACAGGGAGAATCTCGTTCAGTTAATGTCCTTTACTAGTCCTGTGGCAAAGCCAGCGTAGTAACCAAATAGGGTAGGTATATTAGCTAGTGCTGCTGCGTACGCTTGACGTTAAATTCGTTTGGAACCTTCTGGTAGGACGAGGTCGGCAGAAGGATCGGCCGAGACCTCGTTAGCTCGTGGAGCTGTATTTAACGGTTCTGGCGAACCTGGCTAGGTAGGAATTGCTTCAATTATATCCAGGATATCGTCTTAAAGTCCTCCCGGTATAGTGTTTGTTTCTGGCAGATCCGGAGATACCGTTCTGCTAGGTGTTGGTAGCTGTTTAATATCCTTTATAGGAGGCTCTACTAAGTCGTTTAATATAGTCATTTAATCTACATTTAAGGTAGGTCTATATAGGATAGATTCATCCTTAGATTTGTCCTTATAGAGAGGTTCTAGTAGACTAATTGCCTAGATAGTGTCTTTTAATGCTTTCCTAAGTAGGTAATTAATGTTTTAACCCTTAGGGTTATAGAACAAGGTCTTATTAAATATAACGTCTCTAGTTTAAATAACTTTGTAAAGACTTAGAATCTAAATTTAATAGATATTTATTAAATTATAGCTAACTAGGTGTCCAATTAATATATAAGGAGCTAGCTTGTCTCCCTTTCTAACTTATTTATTCAGCGTATAGGTCTTGCAACCATATTCGTGTATATAGGTAAGTGATGGTAGCTTGCCGTAGGCGACTTTATACGGAGTTTTCCACCCTAGTTATTCATTTGGTGTTTAATTAAGTGCATAGCCAGCAGTAAGAAAGGCTTCTGGTCCTAGAGATAGGGGTAAGGATGCTTCCAGCTACATAGACCTTAATCGTTCTATAAGGGTTCGTCTAGATCATTCTACTCCACTATTTTATTCTTTGGTATATAGTGCTTGGCATTTAAAGGTAATGCCTTTATCTACACACCACGTATCTAGGGTGTCTTCCGTTTGTCTAAATACTTATTCGTTATTACTCCAGAAAAAGACAATGTCTTAGTGGAATCATGTCTTAATTAAGCGGTAAGTCTTATAAATGGTAGGTAGGACGGTAGCTTTGTTCCTATTCTTGGCGGTATATACAAAGTTAAATTTAGAATATATGCAATAGAAATATATAATATATCTATTGCCATTATACCCTAGTACTCCAAGGTGGATAATATTAAATGCTAGCCATTTAAATAGTCGAGTGGCTAGAAATTCGTATTCTTGTCTTTAAGAGATCTGCTGCGTGTGCTTTACTAGTAAGCAAACTTCATATTTAATTTTAAGCGGTGCTTATTTATTGGTTTTAAATTCAGTCAGCTCTGCGCTAATAACGTGCTTAGGAAGCTATGCAATAGCATTAGGTCCTATATGGCTGAGTATCTTATACCATCTTATAGCTGTGGCTCTAATTGGTTTATAGGCTATTTAGCTTAGTTAAAATCTTCCTATTAAAAAGGTTAATTAAGTTGTTAAGTCTAGGGTATTTTTAGGCTCTTTGTGTATTAGTGCCCAGTGGCCCTTTAGTTGTTTTGTATAGCAGACTATTTTACTAGTTGCTAGATGGTATAGCACATTTCGTCCTAAGTTAAAATAGATATTGTTATTAGTAGCTCTTAAGAGTGCTACAATATTTATAAAAAAGGTAGGTGCTAGTGCTATATAGGATAGCTTTATTTTTGACTTCCTAGTAGGTGTATTAATAGTAATGGTTACTATTCTGTAGGCTTAAATTTTTATAAAATTTCCACTAGCAATTAGGTAGTCGTCTTCTGCTACTGGGTATAAGAAGGTAAAGTCTTCTTTATTATTGCAGATATGGGTATCTATACTAGAGTTAAGTATCCAGGTATTCTGGAGTTTAAAAGGAATTTAACCAGTACTAAACACGGCAGCATGGCTAGTTGGTTTAGTAGAAAGTGGGGTTTTAGAATTAAAATTAATTGTGGATTCTATATTCTAATTGTTGGTATGCTTTAACAACGTGCAAAATACATATATCACAATGATATGTACTATGCGGTGTTGTAGATGGATGTTGTCTTCCAATACGAAGAAGGGTGAGGAACTTAAGGTTCCTTACCACGCTAGTGCCGCGGTGACACGTGACGGCAACTTGCCTCACGTAACGGCAACTTGCCACACGTGGCGGCAATTTGCCTCCTATTGCAATGCAATATATTCTAGCTACACTAATTATTCTCCTTTTCTTCCTATTCTCTTTTTTAGATTTAGTTAATAATGCGTTTAATCCAAGGTATAGATAAGATAGCTTCATCTACTTTCTTCTAGATGTCTGCCCTTGGTCTCCATCCTTAAGGGCGCTTGTATTCAGTAATATAATAGCAGTTATTAAACCGATGTATAATGCCGTATATGCATTCCTTGTTCCATCTCAAATTTAAATTTAAATTACTATTAGAATTAGAATTGCCGTTAAAGTCTAAATTAGAATTGTTTTAAAGGGTTGTAAATGTAGAGTTATTAGCAGTTAAGGTAGATAATGCTTGCTGCATGCGGTAGTGCTCCTTAAATTCCTTAATAAGGTTGATAATAGATGGGGCTTTTTTATCTTTTCGTTCTTTTCTGATTAGGTCTACTTCTAGTGCTCCTGCAAAACTAGAAGAGATGGCTTTAATAGCTTATACAAAATCATAGTGGGGCTTGAATCCCTGTACGTCTAGAAGCTCCAATTCCTCTGCTAGCTTGTAGATGCTCCTCTAGTTGTTTAACCATTTTTTAATACTGTGCTTTTTGTTATAGGCTTTAAGAGCTATGTATTAATTTAGGACGTCGCGCTTTTAACCTAAGGTGGTAGGGGCGAGTATAGTCTTTAACTTTTAAAGGCGTTCGTATACTGTTCCGAGGTCTTTAATAAGAGGGAGATAGGCTACTAACGTCGTGCGGACGATATAATTACTGATATCGTTTATGGCTTGCTTTTGCTTCTAGTGCACATGGAGGTCGTCCTTATATTCCGCGTATAGTTGATTATAGGCAATGAGTTGGTTTAGATCTAGCTTGGCTATTAATGTAGCAGTAGGAAGTACATCTCTTGGTATAGGCTGATTTGGAGGTTCCAGCTTTAAAAGCTTGTCTTTCTTTTTTAATAGGCTGATATACTGCTATACGTTATTTGTTTTAGCAGTATCTTAAATAATAAAGAACCATTGCATCCAATTAGATGGCTTTTTAAGGATAAGGTTAAATTTTGAATGAGGTCCGTCTATATTGGTTATTATTTTTAGAATTTAACAGGTTAAGCAGGGTCCTAGGTTAGCGTCTTAGCGAAACCTTATTTTAACGTTTCAAGCTTTTGATTTAATTTGTCAGTTCGTTCGTCTATTGGGTACGTTTATCGGTCAGGTATAACCATCCGTTTGTTTAGTAGGTGAAGAAGCTCAAAACACTTGCAGAGGTAGTAGAAGTAGTAACTTCGTAAATAAGGTAGTAGATTGATTGGTTTAGCAGGTAGTGCAATCCGGACTTATAACTGTAATAGTGCAAGTGTGGGAATTGAATAAGCGACTTAATTCTAAATCTGTGGAAATTAAGTGAACTAAATACATAAAAGTAGACCCGGAACTCCGTAGTCTATGACTTAATATTTGACCGTATCCGAGACATACGAGGGTGGCGTCGATTGTGTCTCGGAGCCTCTTAGGCGACGGTCTCGTATCTCGGCGTAGTGCTGGTGAACTGTTACACTAGGTAGGGTAGAATAGGGGGTCTTAGTGCGAAAGTATAGGGTATAGTCTTTAATGAAGGTAGCTATAAACTGGGAGATTCCTGGCCACTAGTATATTTGGTTTAAGAGGTTAAGAGTCTTAACCCAGCTAGGGTAACTAGCGGGGCCGCTGCTATAAGAGTAATGGATAACTTCTAGGCGGAGGTCTAGGGTATTAGGGACAAAGAGGCGTTAGTAGAAGTAGATCTGTCTATTAACGATACTATATTCTAACTTATTATAATAGAGTAATTTCCTAATTTTCTTTGGCTAATGGCGAGCTTTCTAATTATATAGAGCCGCTACTATATCTTTTGCGAGTTCGTTCTCCTAGTATCCTAACCAGATTAGCTTATCTAGTAACTTTTTAGCTATTTTAGGGTCTAGAGCGGCTATAAACTCCATATTGTTAGAGTTATGGGATTTATATAGTAATTCTTTTAAGATTATAGGGTTAACTTTCTAGGGTGGTATAATAACTTGGGCTTAGTGGCGGAGGCGTTTATTATTAGCATCCTTAGGTTTTATTTTTAGTAGTTAGCTTAGGGCATTAGGGAGCATAGCTTTGCTGCCAGGTCTATATATAATTATAAAGTTAAACTGTAAAAGGAACTCTACCTACTAGACTTAGCGTTAGTTTAGCTGCTTAGTAGTTATAAACATCTATAGGTTCTTATAGTTAGTAATAATTTTAAATAGCTCCTTAGTCCCTTATAGTTTAGGATGCTATTCCTTTAAAGCCTTAATAATAGCTAAGAGTTCTTTATTATAGATCTTATAGTTACACTCTAGCGTAGAGTGCTTTGCGGAGAAGAATGCGACTAGTCTTAGTTTACCGTTATTATTATACTAGAAAAGGACTCTGCTAAAAGCCTAATTTAATGCATCTATCTCTACCACTATTTTCTTCGTATAGTTTTAGTATGCTAGTACTGGTGCTAAAGTAAAGGCTCTCTTAAGGGCCTTAAATGACTTGGCTTGTTCTAGTCCCTATAGCTATCTAATATCCTTTTTTAGGAGTTTTATTATAGGTGTAGTAATAGTAGAATAACTTTAGATAAACCTGTGGTAAAAGTTTATAAATTTAAGAAACTGCTGTAATTCCTTAACTAAGGTTAGGTTTTCCTATACTTATAAGGCTTAGACCTTTTTAGGGTCTATACTTATTCCTTCTATTAAGATAATTAAGCTAAGGTATTTTGTCTTTATTATATAGAACTCTAACTTGCCAATATTAATTTAGAGGCCGGCAGCTCTAAGGTAGCAAATTACCTCTTTAACATGCCTAGTATAGTTAGCTTAAGTTTTAGAAAATATAAGGATGTTATTAAGGTATGCTATATAATAGTTATCTAGTGCGTTATAAAGAATGTAGTTAATATAGTTCTGGAATATAGCTAGGGTATTATAAAGGCTAAATAGGGTTACTAGCATCTTATAGAGCCTAAAACGGGTAATAAATACTATAAGCTATTTATGGCCCTTAATAATATAGATTCTGTTAAACGCGGTAATAACATTAAGCTTAGTATAGAATTTGGCGCTATATAGGGCATTAAGTATCTTACGGATAAGTAAAAGCGGGTATTAGTTCTTAATAGTGATATTATTAAGTCCTCTATAATTATAGCAGATTCTTACCCCTCCTCCTAGCTTAGTAGTAAGTAGGAGCGGGGCTGCAGCAGGGGACGTTAATTCTTAGATAAAGCCTTTATTAAGTATCTTATTAATCCATTTCTTAATATATTGGAGCTTAATAGGGGAGAGTAGGCGGTTCTTATAGTACGGGGGCTGCTTTCCTGGCATAATTTTAATTTTATAGTCCTATAGGCAATATAGTAGGAGCTCGTTAATATTCTTTAGAAGAAACCCCTTAATATAGTACCTGTGTTCCCTTAGGAGGCGTCGTATAATATTATCCCTAGTTAGAGCGGGTTTGCCTTTTATAAACTTCTTAATATCTGTATCTATAACTTTATAGCAGAGGAACTTAGTATTTATAGTCTAGAGGTTTTCCTTAAGGAAACGGTAAAAATAACTAGGGAAGACCTTATAGGCTTCTTCTATTATATAGTTACTATTAACTAAGCGACAGAAGGATTTCTTTGTTAGGTCTAGTATTTTAGCTAGTCTAGTAGGGAGTTTATCTATTAATTATTTCCATTTTTCTTATTCTACTAATTCTACTAGCTTCACTATATAGATCCTTATTACTTTTACACCTTTTTATTTATAAAACTGGGCAAAATTTATAGCGCGTACATTTATAATATTGTCTAGGTTAGGGTGTATTTAGTCTTCTCCTAATATTACAGCGGGGCTGGCTTGTCTTAGTTAGCTCTTAGGAGTAGTTCCTAGGTGGCGGCCTTATACAAGGTATGCGGGGAGTAGGTATAAGGTTAGGCGTTATAGTGGCGCAGTTTCTATTATCTAGGTCTTAGTAATTCCCTAGCTAGTTCTTACTATAACATAGGCTATAGTATACGTATATAGCATATGGCTTAGTTCCAGGTATTAGGCTATGCGGCTAGGGTTTAAAGGGTATCTAAATTGGTGTTGGATTTTTAGTAGTAGCGGTATAAAGCGGACCTTCTTCCTTAGTCTTGGCAAGGCCGGCTAGCCTATTATTTTAGTCTTAAGTGCTAAAGTAGTCTAGTTTTCTACTATCTTATTGCTTTACAGCTATATAGGTTCCCCTTTATTAGGAATATCTTCTATTATTAGGGCTTTATATATGGTTTTAGGCACTAGGCTTAGTAGTACCAAGTATCTATATAGGGCGTCCCTGCCACTATCAGCTGTCCCTTATAGGAGGTAGTTACTAGAGTAGTAGTCTAAGTTAAAGCGGATCTTAAGCTCTCTAAAGCTAGGGTAGGGCTCGTGCTTCTAGAGCTAAGGCATGCCTAAGATAATTGGGGTACTAGGTAAGAGTTTAGTAATAAGAAAGAGTATAGCTTTAGTATAGATACTAATTAATATTTAAGCGGTAAAGTAGTCTATAATAAGTAAAGTTAGGATATTGTCTATAAGGCGTAGTAGCCTAGGTGCCAACAGTTTCTTAATTATAATATTATATTTTCTTATAATAGACTCTGCGTTGGCAAATGCTATTATAGTACTACCTAAGTCCACTAGGCTTACTGTATTAATAAAAACTTGGGGGTATAAGTTATGTAATAAGAAGAGTTAGGTTTAAATAAGAATTAATTTCTTATTATTATTTACTAATCTAAAATTAAGTGGCAGTTTACTAATAGAAAGGACTAATTAGTCTAGTAATAGGGACCTAATCTTCTTATCTTCCTCCTTATATAGTTTAGACCCTTAAACGCGACTTAGTCTAAGGGTCTGCCTTTTAATAACTAGGGTATAGGGCTGTCTTAGTAGGGCAATCTAGTATCTGTTTAGCTAGCAGTGTTAGTCTTAGTTAGGGTATAGGGAGACGGCACCTTGCTAATAATATAGCCGTGTTTATATTCGCTAGCGCGGAGTTACTAATTCTAGGCATTATTAATAGGTTGGGCTTCTATATAGGGTATTATTTAAAGTAACTAAGCCGTAGGGTTAAAGGGGGGGAGTTATCTACTACGGCTATAATGGACTCCACGGTTACTACATCCGCGGTTATTAGTTTATATTATTTAATAGGCTAGTATTAGGACTAGGTTTACTATTATAGTGGGGTTATAAGCGTCCTTTTAGTGGCTAGGTAGGCTATAGGCAAGGTATAGTCTATTATTAAAGCGGCACTTATACTCTATGTCTAAGATTTTATTAAGGTTTATAGGTTCTCTAGTTGCTACTAGGGTTAGGGTTAGGGTTAATATAAGGGCAGGAGCTTAAGTAGGTGGGCGGTGGTTAGTATTCTTAAGGTTGGCTTAGTGTATATAGTTTATAAGGTTCTTAGTAAATATATCTATCTACTTACTCTAACCTATATAGTTACTGTTATTAATTTTATAGGTAAGTCTCAGTACTAGCTCTTCTATCTTTAGAGAGATAAACTTCTAGAGTAGATCTATCTTCTATTTATTTGTCTTCCTAGTGTGGACTATTAACTTATTAAGCTCTCCCTTCTAGGACTAGTAATTACGCTTATCCTAGGGAAAATAGTTAAGCTTGTTTTTTATAACCTAGGTTATATTAAAAACCTTATAGTGGGCAGTAAGCTCTTTAAGTATATCTTTTTTAGTAGGCTATTTTTATATAGATATATTGTTTGGGTTCTTGTGCATAAGCTCTAGACCCTACTTAATAAACTTATAGGCCTTACCCTCTAGTATATCCGAGATATAAAGGATCTGGGATTAGACTATATTAAAGTAGTCCTAGTTATAGTTAAAGACTCCTTTAATCTTAATGTGCCAGGTTTTAAAGTTAGCTTATTATTCTAGTAGGGTGCCTTTTCCGCTAAATATTGGCGGGTCTTTAGACATCTGTTTTTTCTGCTAGGTTACTACCGTTGTTATAGAGGTTAATTATTTAAGAGCGGCAATAGTTTCTATCTAGGAGGCAATAAGGGCATTAAGGCTTTTATTAGCTTTCTTATTAGCGGTATTTATATTATATATAAACTATAGTCCCACTTTAATGTTACTAAGGAACTTATTAGTATAGTTAATAAGGGTATAGTAAACTTTGTCGGCTTTAAAGGTTTTAGGGTACAGTAGGGAGCGGTGGATTGTCTATATAATGTTAGGGTATATCTATATAAAGAAGTCTATAAAAACTTTACGGGGTTTCTAGGTTTCGGCTATTTTGGCGTTATTAATGTCGCCCATTTAGGTAATCTTTGGCGCTGGGAAAAAACTAAGGATTGTTCTAGGACTATAGTGGGTTGTAGCATGTGGACGCATCGCGCGCAGGTCGTGATTGCTCTAGGGTGGAGATAATTGGGATACGGGGAATCAGTGATCGCAATGGGGCGCAATTAATGATAGCACAAACTGTTATAGTGCTGCAATAAAGTAGACTAAATAACTACGTTATGCTATAAAGAAGAGAAGAAGGGTAAAAGGGGGTATTGTGTATAAAGAGTAGGGCCAGCCGCTAAGGCGCTAGTGGTGGGCCAGCTAACAGTAGGAAATAGTATGCGTTAGGTCAGTGCTGTGACACCTAATAAAGCTACTAATTGACCTTGCTAATAATGTAGTTAAAGCAATAAGGTAGGTAGAAGTCCTAAGCCTTACTATATATATGCCCTGTATATATATAGTATATATAAATAAAACTAATTACTATTATATAGGTTGATTTATCCTATCGCCGTAGTACTATATTTTATATAGAAAGTATAGGACACAGACACTATGTATAGTATATAGTAGTCTTAATATTAAGGATTAAATTACTGCTCTAATTTAAAAGGAAAGGATGCTATAATTTCTAAAGGGGACGGCATATATAGGTAAGTATAGGTTAGACATACGCTAAGTATATATAGAGCCTAAGCGTTATAGGTATACTGTTGGGAATACAGGCAAGTTGCCATCACGTATCGCCGCGGCACTAGCGTGGCGAGGAGCCTTAAGCTCCTCACCCTTCCTCAAGCAGGAGGGAGATATACAATCGAACAACATCATACTAGCTACAAACTGTAACTACGTAATATCACCTTGTGTTACCAATATATACTATATAAGTTCTCTATTAATTAACATAAAGAGAACACCAAGCAATATATTTAGGCAATTTATAACTTTAATAATAAGCATTTCCTTATTATATGCTGTATATATATACAAGTTATGGCATTCTAATGCGTAATATGTATTAAAATGGACCTATTATTTAAGATGGTTTAAGGTAAAACAAATCTATTCTTAATTATAGGATGGGATAAGAATTCTAAACGTATATATGTCCTATACTACGTATATGCTATATATAAGTTAATACCTATAACAGGAATTAAGGTATAGGTATATGCCTTTCTTAACTTAGAAATACGTGCTATATACGCAAAGATGTTTTAGCTAGTATTTAAGGTTTTAGGTAATACTGCTTAATTATTTATATATTTACGGAACTGGACTTCGCACTGCTATAGTTAATATATATAAGAAACAAGCTGGCGGTGAGTATACGCCTTATATATACCTAGTATATACTAATAATATATAGGCTTTGGAGATTACCTATATATAATTGACCTATTCCATAAATAGGATGAATACCTTTAGTACATACTTATACTCTACCTAGTATATATTAAATAAAACTTTATAAATGTTACGGCGCTAGTGGAAAACAGTGGATTATGGCAGTGGATTATAGCGGACAATCGCAGACAGTTTCAGACAATCTCGGACAGTATTACGGTACTGGCAAATTGCCGCAGATTGCGGTTACGTGACGCGAAGATCGCATAAAATATCAAGTAGCGCTGCTCTTCTTCTTCTTTCCTTTCTCTAGCTTTAGATCCTCGTTTATAGATAATCCAATCGTACAGGCTTGCGCGACCCTCTTGCCGTGCTTATGCCTCGATTGACTAAGTCGCTAACATTATCCAAAGCTTATTACTACTCTTCTTTCCTAAGAAGGAACTTAAATATATCTACAAGGCTATAAATAGGACAAGGACACAGAACAGGACCATAAGGATAGAACAGACCCCTAAGAACTAAAAGAACACAAACAGAACGCGAAACCTAAGAATAGGACACGCATGGACTAGACCCCCTAGAAAATAAATAAACACTAAAAATTACCTAATACCCCTACCACCATGCCAAGAAATATAGCAGTTGGCAAAGCCGCTACAGGACCCGCAAATACCTCTAATAGTAAAACAGTTGCCGTCTTAACCCCCTAGGAAGAACTAGCAGCAGCTAATACTAAAATTAAACGGCTTTAAAAGCTGCTTAAAACTAGAGACACCTCTATACCTAGTAAGGAGTTATTAAACACCTAAAGACTTGCTATAGTCCTTAAGGCCCTAGCCTAACGTATAGTATTAGCATTATTACGGTCCGCAAAGGTTGCAGACCCCCTGTTACTTACAGACGGAACTGACCCTATATTTAATAACTGGAAGCTTTAATTGCAGGATAAGCTCGAAGTTAATATAAACTACTTCCCCACTACTTAAGCTAAGATGGCCTACGTCTTTGGCCGTACCGGCGGAGACGTATAGACGTACCTACGTCCGCGATACGCCCAGGACTCAGCAGATCCCTTTCTCTTTAGAGACAGGATAATTAACCACTTATCTTCCATTTATGAAGACCCCTTTAAGGTACAGAACGCCCACCTTAATTATAAAGCTCTTAATATAAAGACAACGGAGACCTTTTTAGCCTTTTAGACCTGCTTTCTGTACCTAGCCGGCCAAGCTTAAATTCCCTATAAAGACCTAATACTAGACCTCTTTGATAAGCTTACCCTAGACCTATAGCGCGCCATACTGCTAGTTTTTACTACTGTATAGACGCTAAAGGTACGTATGGACTACTGCTTATCTATTAACCAAGGCCTCCGTCGAATTAAGGTATGAGCTGAGCGGTATAAAGCTAAAAACTCTCCAAACCAGACTGTAAGCACTATATAAACGGCCTATAACACTCTAGCACGATCTACAACTCCTACGGCACTAGCCGCACAGCCCGCTATTAATTTAGCAGCTAGCTGTGTAGCTAGTCCTACTGCGGGTCTAGCGTATACTTAGTCTACGTATAATGACCCCTATAAACAGGCCTTTAGTAATTAAGGAGCTTGCTTCTTATACGGCCAGAAAGACCACTTTGCAAAGGATTGCTAGATAAAGGTAAAAATGGGCGAGGTTCTGTTAATTTAGGAGGACAGTATAGAGTTGGAAAAAGAGGAACTTTAGAGAAAGACTCCTCTCTAGGGTTAAAAGAAATTGATATGTTATATGTTAATCTAGGTTGGCTAGTTAGTAGAAGAAGCTACACTATCCCTTATACTTTATTTTATAATGGATATCAAGTTTTAACCTCCGCTTTAGCTAACTCTGGAGCAAATGCCTTTGCCTTAATAGATACCCAGTGCGCTATAAAGCTAGCTGAATTTTTTAATGCGCCTCTTAAGGAACTGCCTAAACCAGTTCCTATTCGCGGGTATAATGGATAAATAGGACTACCTATTATAACTATCTTACAGATCCACCTCCGTGTTAATAGACGAAGGTAGTATAACGTCCCCTTTCTTATTACAGACCTAGGAAGCCACGATATAATCTTAGAAAGAAAATAGCTAGCCTATTTGGGCTTATAGCTTATCTAGCCCAAATCCCTACCCCTAACCCCTTCCTTTATAAAAGAAATCAGTATTATAATGGAAAACCTTATACGGCCCTAGATTAATACTATTTACCAGGCCGACGCTATACGTAGGGACTAGGCCTTTAAAAAAGATATACAGCTTAATCTGTAACAGATTCGTATACTACACCGCCCCTAGACTACCTATATTACGCCACCCGCACCAAAGATCTAGGAAATCAGTAGTAACCTAGCTAAGTCCCCTATGGAGAACTTAGGCCCTACGTAGCTATAAAGAAAGGCTAGGAATACTAGACGCTATACTAAACTAATAGACTGGAAGGACAACTTATGGAAAATGGAACGTAAGCTAAGGAAGACTATAAACCCTATACCGCAAAATACGGCCTAATAAAAGTCTGTAAAGAAACCTATGGACCTTCCCCTAGTTAATATCTGCTGCATCAGCGCCGTAGAATTCTATCAGAACTTAGTCTAACCTAATACCGTTGCCTTTATCACCAGCTTATATAAAATCGATTAAATAATTAAGGAAAAGGGAAGCGAGCTTAGCGGACAGGAAAGTAAGCTTATAGATAAGGAGCTAGTAGAACAGAAACTGCCCCGTCAACACCAGAAATTCAAGGACGTATTCTCTAAGGCAGTGTCTAATATACTCCCACCTTACCGACCGTACGACCACAAGATTGAGATTAAGCCAGACAAGGAAGACACCCTTAGTTGTAGCCCCCTTTGTTAGTAGTCTACTGCTAAATTATAGGCTACAAAGTAGTACCTTATTGATAACCTAAATAAGGGCTTTATTAAGCCTAGTTAAGCCCCTTTTAACTCGCCTATTCTCTTTGCCAAGAAGCCAAATGGAGGACTTTGTTTCTGCATTAACTACTATAAACTTAATAATATAACCCGCAAGGACCGCTACCCCCTGCCCTTACTTAATAAGACTCTAGCCTAAATAAGTAGAGCTAAAATCTTTACTAAGCTTAATATCCGTCAGGCTTTTTACTGGATTAGGATGGACCCTGGATTAGAAGACCTTACTATATTTTAGACCTATTACGGAACATATAAATATAAAGTACTTCCCTTTAGACTGACCAACGGACCAGCTACGTACCAGCAATATATAAACGATATACTCTTTAACTACCTTAACGACTTCTATACGGCCTACCTGGATGACATTATAATTTACTTTAAGAATGAGTTGGAACACGAGGAGCATGTCCATAAAGTCCTATAACGACTCCAAGAGGCTGGCCTCTAGGCCAATATTAGGAAATTGGAATTCAGTGTTAAGCGTATAAAGTACCTAGGGTTTATTATCAGTATAAACGGAATTAAGGCAGACCTAGAAAAGACGGCTATAATTAACCAATAGATACCCCCAAGGACCGTAAAGGGGGTGTAGTTATTCTTAGGGTTCTACAACTTCTACCAACGCTTTATTAAGAACTACAGTAGAATTGCCCGGCCCCTAAGCCAACTTACCTACAAGGACCGGCCCTTTCACTTTAATACCGTATGTAGGCAGGCCTTTGACGAGCTTAAGAAACAACTAGTCTCTGCTCCCTTGCTCGCCCACTTTAACCCAAAACGGCCCTTAATGCTAGAAACTAATGCCTTAGACGGCGTTATAGCTGGCGTTTACTCCCAAAAGCAGATGGACGGAAAATGGTACCCTATTGCTTACTATTTAAAGACTATAATAGATGCTAAGCTAAACTACCCAATTCACAATAAAGAAATGCTGGCCATTATCTCTAGCTTTTAGTACTAGCGAACACAGTTAAAAGGAGCCCCTGAGCCTATTTAAGTAGTTTCGGACTATAGAGCCCTGGAATATTTTATAACAACAAAGGCCCTTATAGCCCGGTAGGCACGCTGGGCGGAGGTTCTATCCTAGTTCAACTTCCTAATTATATATAGGCTAGGTGCTACCAACCGTGCGGATGCTCTTATAAGGTGTAAACAGGACCTAGATAACTAGGCAGCTGCGAAGATCTTATTACAGACTTAGACGCTACTACGACTAGAATGCCTTAACTCCCAAATACAAGCAGAACTAAATACGGACCCTTTAAGCTCTAAGATATATCCTATTAATTCTATAGAACTTGACCTCATTGATAAACTACTATAGGCAAACCGTACGGCCCCTTCTCTACAGGAGTACTGTAAAAAGGCAAAGGATTCTACCGGCCTATGGTCCCTAGAAAACGGACTGCTTAAGCACTAGGAACGGCTAGTAGTAGCAAAGGTACAGAACTTACGGACTTAGCTTATCGCCAAAGCATATGCTTAGGTCTCTACAGCCCACCCTAGAAAGAATAAGACCCATAAGATTATTAGTAACCGTTACTACTAGCCCGGAATAGTTATGGATATTAACCGCTATATACAGAACTGCGACGACTGCCGTAGGTCTATAATTCCACGAGACAAGACCCTAGGGCTATTAAAGCCACTCCTAATACCAGAACGCCCCTGGCAGTATATCTCTATAGACTTCCACGAGTTACCTACGGACCGCGACGGATATAATATGGTTATAATCCTAGTTAACCACTTTAGCAAGCGCCCGTTTTTAATCCCCTGTTATAAGAATATTGATGCTAAAGAGGCGGCCCAACTGTATATCCACTATGTCTACCGAATTTACAGACCACCAGATACTATCGTATCCGACCATAGGCCGCAGTTTATATCAGCCTTCTAGAACGAGTTCACCCGGATTCTAGGTATTAGGCTAAAGCTCTCTACAGCATACCACCCCCAGATAGATGGTCAGACGGAGATTATAAATCAATACTTGGACCAGAGACTCCGGCCCTTTATTAACTACTTTTAGGACAACTAGAGCGAACTACTACCTATAATAGACTACGCCCAGGCAACCCTACCCTATAACTCTACGGGGTTTGCACCTATTTAGCTAGAAATAGGATACTTACCTCATACAAGCTTCAACTAGGAAAGACCAGAAGGACCACAGACCGTGCGCGAAAAACTATCTTATAAGGAAGCATAGCAATATGCTAGACGCTTAGAAGAAGTATAGACAGTAGCCCACAAGAACCTAGAGAAGGCCCAAAAATTAATAAAATAGCAGGCAAATAAGCACAGGCGCGAGCCCGACTTTACCATAGGCAATAAGGTCTGGGTTATAACAAAGAACTAGAAGACAGAACGGCCTAGCCGTAAGCTAGACTATAAGATAGCAGGACCGTATAAGATCCTTAATAAAGAAGGCAACTTATACAAGGTTAAACTCCCAGACTCAATTAAAGTCTACCCTATTTTCTTACTAGATAAGCTATGGAAAGCCATAAATAACCCACTACCTGGACAAAAGAATAAGCCTCCACTGCCGATTTAAGTTAATGGCGACGATAAATGGGAAGTTAATGAAATACTAGCCTATAAACTAGTACGAGGAACGCTAAAATACCATATCTAATAAAAAGGTTACGATCTAGACCCAACCTGGTACCCCGCTTAGAATTTTATAGGTTGCCCCTAGAAGCTTAAAGAGTTCCACAACTAATACCCTAACAAGCCAGGACCCCCGAAGTATCTAGATAAGTGGATGGAGTGCTAGTATAGCGAAGATAATAAGCTACCTGTTAAGCATATAGATAAGAACACCCCACAGACATACAAAGCCTGAGGGCAGGCTTTTTTGGAGGGGGGGGTAATATTATGGCGCTGGTAGAAAACGGTGGATTATAGCAGTGGATTATAGCGGACAATCGCAGACAGTTTTAGACAATCTCGGACAGTATTACGGTACTGGCAAATTGCCGCAGATTGCGGTCACGTGACGCGAAGATCGCATAAAACATCGAGCGGCGCTGCTCTTCTTCTCCTTTCCTTTCTCTAGCTTTGGATCCTCGTTTATAGACAATCTAATTGTACAGGCTTGCGCGACCCTCTTGCCGTGCTCGTGCCTCGATTGACTGAGTCGCTAACAATAAAGCGCTTTTTAACTTATAAAGCAAGATATATTATAGAGCAGATATAGGAGGCAGAGATAGAGTAGAAACTAATAGCGCGTATATAAAGTATATGCATACTGCATCTAGAGCTTATATCTTAAATAAATAACAAAATGAAAATATAGATACTAGCTAGGCTTATAAAGGAAAAGTTAAAGGTCTCTTATAAGTGGTAGGCATATACACGGAAGCATACTAGGATTAGCAAAAGTAGTTACTTTTAAGATAATAACTTTACTGGCCAAAAATTATGCATGCTTACTGTAGTACTATAGTAAACGTATACGCTCCGTATATACACTGTATACTCTAATATTTCGGTATAGGCTTAAACTCCGTATATAAGAAATATTCAATCTATAAGAGCTATATAAAGAGATAGGAATAGATAATATATAGAAAAATTATAGCAACTTAAATCGGATAGTAGTACAGCTATAAAAATAATATATATATATATACGCTACAAATATAAAGCATATACTAAGCTTAAGCAGCACAGAAATAGCGGAAAGTAGCTAAGTGGTAAGCTAGAAACCCTAAATTAAATCTTCCCTAAAATCCTTATAACCTATTTAATACCCCTAAGCCTACTATATTTAGTAGACAAATTATATGGCAGATAAGTATAGCAGATAACAATATTATATTAGTATTAGATATATCGCGTATATCTACTGTTACGGCGCCGGTGGAAAACGGTGGATTGTGGCGGACAATCGCAGACAGTTTCTTACTGTTTTAGACAGTCGCAGTCCATGTGACCAGACGATTGTATAAAACCTCAAGCGGCGCTACCCTTCCTTTCCTTTTCTTTCTCCAGCTTTGGATCCTCATTTATAGACTACTAATTATACAGGCTTGCGCGTTCCTCTTGCCGTGCTCGTGCCTTAATTAACTAAGTCACTAACATTATCTAAAGCTCTTTATTACTCTTTCTTCCTAAGAAGGAACTTAAATATATTTATCTATAAGACCATGAATAGGACAAGGACATAGAATAGGACCCTAAGGACATTATTAGGACCATAAGGACAGGACAGACCTAAGAACCAAAAGAACACGAATAGAACGCAAAACCTAAGAATAGGACACGCACGGACCAGAACCCCTAGAAAATAAACAAACACCAGAAATTACCCAAAACCCTTACTACTATACCAAGAAATATAGTAGCTGGTAAAGCCGCTGTAGGACCCGCAAATACCTCTAATAGTGAAATAGTTGCCGTCTTGACCCTCTAGGAAGAGCTCGCAGTAGCTAATGCTAAAATTAAACGGCTTTAAGAGCTGCTTGAAACTAGAGACACCCTTGCACCTAGTAAAAAGTTATTAAACACCTAGAGACTTGCTATAGTCCTTAAGGCCCTAGCCCAACATACAGCATTAGTATTATTATGGTCCGTAAAGGTTATAGACCCCCTATTACTTATAGACGGAACTAACCCTATATTTAATAACTGGAAGCTTTAATTATAGGATAAGCTTAAAGTCAATATGGACCACTTCCCTACTACTTAAGCTAAGATGGCCTATGTCTTCGGCCGTACCGGCGGAGACGCATAGACGCACCTATATCTGTAATACGCCTAGGACTTAGCAGATCCCTTTCTCTCTAGAGACAAGATGATTAACTACTTATCTTTAATTTATAAGGACCCCTTTAAGGTATAGAATGCCCGCCTTAATTATAAAGCTCTTAATATGAAAATAACAGAGACCTTTTTAGCCTTTTAGACCCGCTTTCTGTACCTAGCTGGCTAGGCCTAAATTCCCTATAAAGACCTAATGCTAGACCTCTTTGACAAACTTACCCTAGACCTACAGCGCGTGGTACTGCCAGTTTTTACTACTGTATAGACGCTAAAAGTACTTACGGACTATTGCCTATCTATTAACTAAGGCCTCTATTAAATTAAGGCATAAGCTAAGCGGTATAAGGCTAGAAACTCTTTAAACTAAATTGTAAGCACTATATAAACGGCCCGTAACACTCTAGCACGATCTGCAACTCCTATGGCACTAGCTGTATAGCCTGCCGTTAATTTAGCAGCTAGTCCTACTGCGGGTCCAGCGCACACTTAGCCTATATATAACGACCCCTATAAATAGGCCCTTAGCAATTAAGGAGCTTGCTTCTTATATAGCTAGAAAGACTACTTTGTAAAGGATTGCCAGATAAAGGCAAAAACAGGCGAGGTTCTGTTAATTTAAGAGGGTAGTATAGAGCTGGAAAAAGAGGAACCCTAGAGAAAGACTTCTCTCTAGGGTTAAAAGGAATTAATATATTACATGTTAATCTGAGTTAGCTAGTTAGTAGAAGAAGCTGCACTATTTCTTATACTTTATTTTATAATGGATATTAAGTTTTAATCTCCGCTTTAGCTAACTCCGGAGCGAATGCCCTTGCCTTAATAGATACCTAGTGCGCCATAAAGCTAGCCAAGTTTTTAAATATGCCTCTTAAAGAACTGCCTAAACTAGTCCCTATTCGCGGGTACAATGGATAGACAGGACTACCTATTATAACTATCTTATAGATCTACCTCCATGTTAATAGACAAAGGTAGTATAACATCCCCTTTTTTATTATAGACCTAGGAAGCTATAATATAATCTTAGGAAGAAAATGGCTAGCCTATTTGGGCTTATAGCTTAACATATAGAGTAGACGGCTTATCTGGCCCAAATCTCTACCCCTAACCCCTTCCTTTATAAAAGAAATTAGTATTATAATAGAGAACCTTATACAGCCCTAGATTAATACTATTTACTAGGCTGATGCTATACGTAGGGACTAGGCCTTTAAGAAAGATATACAGCTTAATCCGCAACGGATTTATATACTATGTCGCCCCTAGACTACCTATATTACGCCACCTGCACCAGAGATCTAGGAAATTAGTAGTGACCTAGCTAAGTCCCCTATGGAGAACTTAGGCCCTATACAGCTATAAAGGAAGGCTAGGAATACTAGACGCTATACTAAACTGATAGACTAGAAGGACAACTTATAGAAAATGGAATATAAGCTAAGGAAGACTATAAACCCTATGCTATAAAATATGGCCTAATAAAAGTCTATAAAGAAACCTATAGACCTTCCCCTAGTTAATATCTGCTGCATTAGCGCCGTAGGATTCTACTAGAACTTAGTTTAACTTAATACCATTGCCTTTACCACTAGCTTATATAAAATTAATTAAATAATTAAGAAAAAGGAAAGCGAGCTTAGTGGATAGGAAAGTGAGCTTATAGATAAGGAGCTAGTAGAACAGAAACTGCCCTATTAACACCAGAAATTTAAGGACGTATTCTTTAAGCCAGCGTCTAATATACTTCTACCTTACCAACTGTATAACCACAAGATTAAGATTAAGCCAGATAAGGAAGACCCCCTTAGTTATAGCCCCCTTTATTAGTAGTCTACTGCCAAATTGTAGGCTATAAAGTAGTACCTTATTAATAACCTAAATAAGGGCTTTATTAAGCCTAGTTAAGCCCCTTTTAACTTGCCTATTCTCTTTATTAAAAAGCTAAATAAAGGACTTTGTTTCTGTATTAACTACCACAAACTTAATAATATAACCCGTAAGGACCGCTATCCACTGCCCTTACTTAAGAAGACTCTAGCCTAAATAAGTAGAACTAAGATCTTTACTAAGCTTAATATCTATTAGGCTTTTTGCTAAATTAGGATAGACCCTAGATTAGAAGATCTTACTATATTTTAGACCTGTTACGGAATATATAAATATAAAGTACTTCCTTTTAGACTAACCAATGGACCGGCTACGTACCAGCGGTTTATAAATAATATACTCTTTAACTACCTTAATGACTTCTATATAGCCTACCTAAATAATATTATAATTTACTCTGAGAATAAGCTAAAATACAAGGAGCACGTCTATAAAGTCCTATAACGGCTCCGTAAGGCTGGCCTCCAGGTCAATATTAAAAAGTTAGAATTTGGTGTTAAGCGTATAAAGTACCTAGGTTTTATTATTAGTATAGATAGAGTTAAGGCTGACCTAGAGAAAACGGCTGTAATTAACTAGTAGGCACCCCTATGGACCGTAAAGGGGGTATAATTATTTTTAGGCTTCTGTAACTTCTACTAACGCTTTATTAAGAACTATAGTAGGATCGCCCGGCCTCTTAACCGTCTTACTAGAAAAGACCAGCCCTTCTATTTTAACGCTATATATATATAGGCCTTTAATAAGCTTAAAAAACGGCTAGTATTGGCTCCCCTACTTGCCCACTTTGATCTAGAACGGCCCTTAATGCTAGAAACTGATGCCTTAGACGGCGCGATAGCTGGTGTTTTTTTTTTAGAAGCAACTAGACGGAGAATGGCACCCTGTTACATACTATTTAAAGACTATAATAGATACTAAGCTAAACTACCATATCCATAATAAAGAAATGCTGGCTATTATCTCTAGCTTTTAGCACTAGCGTGTATAGCTAGAGGGGACCCCTAAGCCTATTAAGGTAGTTTTGGATTATAAGGCCCTAGAATACTTTATAATAACTAAGGCCCTTATGGCCCGGTAGGCACGCTAGGCGGATATCCTATCTTAGTTATTACGTGTCTATACATCGCTTGGCACGAAGTATCTTCCATTAGATAGATTGTTTACTTGGCTGCATTATTATTATCTCGCACACAATATAATATTAGCCTATTTATTGATTAAGATAGCTTAATCTTATGCTATTAGCGTTCTAATCTTTTTTAATATCTACGCGCGTTCCAAATACGCAGCGCCCTGGGGTTTCTACCCGATCTTAACGTTGTCAGTTATTAATCTCACCATATTAATCACTTTGTAGCAACTCCGAAGCTACAGCTACTGAAGATACGATGTCTACCCCATCTCCTCCGGCCCCTTACTGTAACCCACTGGCCTATTATATACTTGTAAAAGACCCAAACGCGCTTCTCGTCGCAGTATAGATTAAGAGCTTGGCAGATAAGGATGCTCGTAAGGTAGAGGCATATTGTTTTTAAATGGAAAGACAGGCAGAAGTTCATGCAGCTATAATAACTAGATTAAATGCTTCTACCGTAGGCTAAGGTAAACCTAAGGCGCCCGAAGGTAGGTCTATTAAACTCCCTCTAGCTGTATAAGACCTTGCCTTCCAAATCCCAGGTCTTTATAAAAAGAATCTTCTTGCTATATGGAAAGGCTCTTTCAACCCCAATAATATTGCTAGACTATAGTCCTATGCACGCCACTAACACCGCGGCAATATTACTATACTAGAAGATGGTTAGCTAGAGACTGGCCTGCCAAAAGCCAACTTAAAACCACTACATTCTTCTAAGATCTATTTTAAATACTTCACTAATTATATTATTATTATCTTATTACTTTGCCAATGCCCCCTAGGCCTATATATTGCTATGCTACATTTTATAAATAAGATTTAATCTCTTTTAGGTTTCTATATATAGAAAGAGGCAGTACTTAATTTGGCCTTAGCGTACTATTAGGTTATTATAAATTATGGTTAATTAGAGCCTACTAATTAGACTATACCCAATTTATTTTAATACACTTTTACCACGCCTTTTATAATGCTTAAGAAAGGACTTGCTATTTAAGGCGCTGCTAGAAAAAGACCTAGGACCGACACTTATACCTTGCCGCCTCTTGTATTAAATACTTGCAATAACTTTAACAAAGGTACGCCTTGCCTAAAAGATCCGTGCAAATTTGAGCATAGGTACAGCAAATGCGGTAGCTAGCATTTAGCCTCTAGCAGGAAGTGTGCTCTATAGCAATCCCTAAGTCCTAAAGTAGAGGATTTAGACAATATCCTAGCAATTTGTGGTGTTTTTACAGGCCGTAGCTGACTATTAATGGCCTCTAAGATTCGACTTCCGCGCCCCAATATAACGCCTTAATTTATGCCCTTTATCTAGGCAAACCCTTTTATTAACTCGCCATTACCACTACGGATTTAGGCCTAGGCCGCGCTTCTAGAGGACTACTCAGGGCACCTCCCTTTAATCCTAGTTGGTATTCTTACTTTTAGGTACAAGATTAGCTCTAATCTCTCCCTATAAGTACGCAATTATAAAAACCAGATCTCTTATTTTAAAGACCCTAGTATTATTTCTTAGAAGATAGCTAAAGACCTAGTACTTAACCGTATTTAAGTCGCCTTATCTCCTATTATTACTTCCCCTTTAGGTCTAGTACCTAAAAGTAATGGCGGATGGCGGCGTATATACAATCTCTCTTCCCCTATAGGAGACTTAGTTAACTATTACATCCCACCTAAGTTTAGCGCGCTTAAATACACTACGGTTAGCGCTATTTTTAAATATATACTTAAGGCCGGCCGCGGCTGTATATTAATTAAAAGAGATTTAAAGGATGCCTTTTAGAATATACCCCTTTTAATTTAATTACGTCACCTAATAGGCTTCTACTGGAGGGGTATTATATATAAGGAATGCTGCTTATTATTTAGTTTTTAGACAGCGCCCTTCCTATTCGATTTATTTGTGGAAGGTTTATATTAGATATTTACTACCAAACTACCCTTCCCAATTAAACACTATCTTAATAATTTTATCTTTATTATCTAGAACGCCACTAATGCCGTATATACGGCCCAAACGTATATTAAAGTTATAGATGAATTAGGAGTCCCTTATATTAACTTAAAGGATGCAGAGGGTACCGAAGTTATTATATTAGGCTATATAATTAATATAGCATTAATGGAAATCCGCCTCTCTGAGGAGAAGTAAGCAAAGGCGCTTATTTAGATTAATGCGGCGCTTTACTATAGCTCTCTCTCTCTTTACTAGGCACAGCAATTATCTAGCTAGCTCTTATGGAGCGTAGTAGTTATTTAACTTGGAAGGTTATATTTGCGGTTATTGTAGACCTTTATAACGAATTAGCCTGCGTATTTAAAGCGTTATATGCTAAGGAGATTTAGTTTAGAAGTTAGAAATAACCTCCAATTATGGAGGGAGTCTCTAATTATTAGCAATGGGATACGTTTTTTAGATGACTTGTATTAAGATATATTCCATCTCTTTACAGATGCTTCATTACAGGTTAGTTACAGTAGGTTCTACTTTTATAAGTCTTCCAAATTAGACCACTGGCCTATATATTTAACTACCTTACCATAATGCAATGTATTTGCAACACTCCCTTCTAATCGCTAGGTGGAAGATTATATTAATTAGAAGGAGATGCACGCAATCGGCGAGGCTTTTACTTAATGGTCGTTAAACTGGAAAGAAGCTTCCGTCTCTATCTATATAAATAGCCTTATGGATTTATAAGGCCTAGTTAAGACCGTATTTAAAGGACCAGGCAACCTCTCCCTTTAAGCTATTATCTTAGCCGCCATATAATACAATATTAAGATTACTACTTCTTAGGTGCCTGGTGTTAACAACGGCCTAGTAGATACTCTCTCTTAGGGTTTAACCGATAAGATATCTTGCCTATACCCGCACTAGAATGCTTCCAACTTTATACTTTGCTAATTGCACCGTTAGTTTGTAAACCTGCCCCCTTCTTAGTACTGGACGGCTTCGCTAATATAATTAGCTCCTCCTTATTAGTTGCTATGCTACTATAGAGCGGCCTAGCACCCAAAACAAGAGCTAGGTACTTATCCGCGATGAATAGCTAGAAGTCCTTCTGCACTTTGCAATTAGTACAGCCGTACTTAGCCTAAAAGCCCCACTTAGGCGAGTGGATCGCACAGCGTGCCTTCAGGACGCCTACTATGTAATAGGTCTCCCCTTTAACCTTTTCTAATTACGTCTCTACACTACGGTCGAAACATATAGACTTTAGATACTCTATTGCAGTATTTAATAATCTATTTATAAAACGCTTACTTACTAGGGCTAGGTCCTTATTTCTATAGAAAAAGAAGGAAAAGCTGCTAATTATATAGGATATCCTTACTTAAATCGTTACGGGCGGTCGCTTAAAGCAGGATATTAATATTAATGCAGCCTTCACTATCGCCTTTGCAGGTTTCCTTTAGATGGGAGAAGTTTTATATACAGCCGCTAAACTCCGCTTAAAGGCCTTTATTTACATAAAGGCTATTTATAGCAATATTAGCATTGCAAAGGATTAATTATTAATGGTTTTATACTTTAAATAGAGCAAGACGGATACCTCGTACTCTGGAGTAAAAATTTAAATCTTAGCACAGCTAGGGGACCCGCTGTATATAGTAGCTGTAATAGTTAGGCTTCAAAATCGGGATCCTTAGCCAGATTTGGCGCCCTTATTTGCTCTTAACACCAAGCTATTTACAAAGGGCTCTGTTCGAGCGATCCTTTAAGCTAGACTACTTAACGCGGGAATATGGCCTAATAACTATACTAACTACTTCTTCTAATAAGGCGCCGCTTAACATGCTAGGGACTACAGCTTCGCTAAAGCTTAGCTGGGCTTACTTGGGCGATGGAAGTCCAATGTAGTTAAGCTATACTATAAGGATAGCGACGCAGCATTGTTAAAGTTAAATAACCACTTTTAGCGCGGTATTCTACTATTGGCACACGGCGCTAAAGCCTAGCTTGGCTGACGCACTTTTCTAAAAAGTATACCAAACTACTTTTCTTTTAATAGGCGTAGGCGCTTTGCTGGTGGGCATTTAGGGTCTTTACTAGGCTTCTTACAGCTATCTAGCAACTTAAAATGGCCTATAAGCTATGTAAATCAAGCTTCCAAGTAGCTGGCAAGTAGCTATACAAGACCCTAAATAGCCTACACCCCTATCTAATTAAAATCCTTTTCAAAATGAGCCATATTTCGCCTGTGTGTGAGATAACAACAAGAGATAGATATTACGTGTCTATACATCGCTTAGCACGAAGTATCTTCTATTAGATGGATTGTTTACTCAGCTGCATTATTATCTCGCACACAACGTAATATTAGCCTATTTATCGATTACCTACCCACCGTCCCTTTTTCACGTTAGAACTATATACTTTAGCTTTATTACAGCCCGTTGGGCTTGCAGCTGGGCATTTAGGGTCTTTACTAGGCTTCTTACAGCTATCTAGCAACTTGAAATAGCCTATAAGCTATGTGAATCAAGCTTCCTAGTAGCTGGCAAGTAGCTATACGAGACCCTAAATAGCCTGCACCCCTATCCAATTAAAATCCTTTTCAAAATGAGCCATATTTCGCCTGTGTGTGAGATAACAACGAGAGATAGATTAACTTCTTAATTATATATAGACTAGGCGCTATAAACTGTGCGGATGCTTTTATAAGGCGCGAACAAGACCTAGGTAACTAGACGGCTGCAAAGATCTTATTATAGACCTAAACATTACTACAACTAGAGCACCTTAACCCCTGGATATAGGCAGAACTAAGTACAGACTCCTTAGGCGCCGAGATGTATCCTATTAACCCTTTAGGACTTGACTTAATTGATAAATTGCTGTAGACAAACTATATGGCCCCTTCTCTACAGGAGTACTATAAAAAGGCAAAGAACATTACCAGCCTATGGTCCCTTAAAAATGGATTACTTAAGTATTAGAAACGGCTAGTAGTAGCAAAGGAACAGAACTTACGGACTTGACTTATTATTAAAGCATATGCCTAGGTCTCTACAGCCCACCCTAGAAAAAATAAGACCCGTAGGATTATTAGCAACCGCTACTACTAGCCCGGAATAGTTATAGATATTAACCGCTATATATAGAACTGTGACAACTACTATAGGTCTATAATTCCGTAAGACAAGATCCTAGGGCTATTAAAACCACTTCTGATACTAGAACGCCCCTAGCAGCATATCTCTATGGACTTCTATAAGCTACCTATGGACCGCGATAGATATAATACGGTTATAATTCTAGTTAACCGCTTTGGCAAGCGCCTATTCTTAATCCCCTATCACAAGGATATTAATACTAAAGAGGTGGCCTAACTATATATCTATTATGTCTACCAAATTTACGGACCACTAGATACTATTATATCTAATTAAGGGCTGTAGTTTATATCAGCCTTCTGGAATAAGTTTACCTAGATCCTAGGTATTAGGTTAAAGCTTTCTATAGCATACCACCCCCAGACAAATGGTTAGATAGAGATTGTAAATTAATACTTAGACCAGAGACTCCGGCCCTTTGTTAACTACTTTTAGAACAACTAGGGCAAACTGCTACCCCTAATAGACTACGCCCAGGCGACCCTACCCCATAACTTTACGGGATTCGCACCTATTTAGCTAGAAATGGGATATTTACCCTATACTAGCTTTAACTGGAATAGACCGGAAGGCCTATAGACCATACGCGAAAAACTGTCTTATAAGGAAGCCCAGTAATACGCTAAACGCTTAGAAGAAGCCTAGGTGGTAGCCTATATAAATTTAGAAAAGGCCTAGAGATTAATGGAACAGTAGGCAAATAAGCACAGGCGCGAGCCTGACTTCACTATAGGTAATAAGGTCTGGGTTATAATAAAAAACTAGAAGACGGAACGGCCTAGTTATAAGCTAGACTATAAGATGGTAGGACTGTATAAGATCCTTAATAAAGAAGGCAACTTGTATAAGGTTAAGCTCCTAGACTTAATTAAAGTCTACCCTGTTTTCTTACCAGATAAGCTACGGAAAGCTATAAATAACCCACTACCTGGACAAAAGAATGAGCCTCTACTACCGATTTAAGTTAATGGCGACGATAAATGGGAAGTTAATAAAATACTAGCCTATAAACTAGTACAAGGAACGCTAAAATACTATATCTAATGGAAAGGTTACGATCTAGACCCAACTTAGTACCCTGCCTGGAACTTTATAGGTTGCCCCTAAAAGCTTAAAGAATTCTATAACCAATACCCTAACGAGCCAGGACCCCTAAAGTATCTAGATAAGTGGATAGAGTGCTAGTATAGCGAAGATGATAAGCTACCTGTTAAGCATAAAGATAAGAATACCCTACGGACATGATACGGATATATAAAGCCTAAGGGCAGGCTTTTTTGGAAGGGGGGGTAATGTTACGGCGCCGGTGAAAAACGGTGGATTGTGGCGGACAATCGCAGATGGTTTCTTACTGTTTTAGACAGTCGCAGTCCACATAACCAGACGATCGTATAAAACCTCGAGCGGCGCTACCCTTCCTTTCCTTTCCTTTCTCTAGCTTTGGATCCTCGTTTATAGACTACCAATTGTATAGGCTTGCGCGTCCCTCTTGCCATGCTCGTGCCTCGATTGACTAAGTCGCTAACATCTACCGCATATACAGCGGAGATACCACTACTATTATCTTAAAGTTAAACACCCTAGACTATGGGTAAGAGATATAGATCCTATCTATCTATAAAGGAGCTAGAAAAGGAGGCATATATACTATATATAAAGAATATAGAGTAATAAATTAACAAATTAAAATAGGCTAAAGATGTATATAATAAAGTAAAGGAACTATTAGAGCTTAAAAAGTGGGCGTAGGAGTATAGTGTTAGCATATAGGTGTATATATATGGCATATATATAGTAAGTGTTATATAGAGTTCCATTACTATAAGTAAAGAATTAATTAATATAGGCCTAACGCCCCGCGCCCTATATTAGGTATATACCTAGCCTATCTACTAAATAAACCCCATTAAAACTCTAATTATATATACTATATATACAGTATACAGGCCTAGTATATACTAGGACTTAAAGTTTAAGACTAGCTACTTATATTATACGGAAGAGGTAGGATAATTAGTAGGTTCCGCCTGTAGCTTATATGGAATATAAGCATAATATATATAATAAAAGGAACTAAACTTACTAGAGCTTTCGCCACTACTATAACAGCTAGTTAGTTTTTTACCCCCTACTACTAAATATTAGTAGTGTATATATAGGGTATATGCAAGGCAAACTTGCCCTTTTAGCCGTAGGTAAATAGCAAGAAAGACTCCTTGCAGTCATAAGGGGAGGTTAGGCCGCGCTACACATATAGTTAGCATATGCTAAATATATATAGGTAAAATACTAACCTTGCGCTTTAAGCTTGTGGAAGGAGTAGATAGGCTAATACGCTATTTCTCTTATATTAGTATACACTTAGTATAAGCATATATTAATTTATAGTTAGTAGAAGATATTAGGGGTTTATATATATATAGTATATACACGTATAAGCTGGCAATATATCTAAGTAGTGGTTTTAGTAACGCATATATAGGGCCTATATAAAGTTGGACTTTACTAGTGTCCTAAATATAAAGATAAGCGTTCATTTCTAAATCGGGTAGTAGTCCTAGGGGTAGCTATACTTATTCCTTCTATACGCTATCCTTAGGCCTATAAGTACCCTTAGGTCTTAAACTAAACTTAGGGGGGAATAAATATATAGATAGATAGATAGATAGATATATTAGGGTATAGCGCGCATATATAGAAGCGAAACTAGTGCTCTTACCTTGTAATAGAATTTCCTGCCGTATTAGGCGGCAAATCCCTAGTCTTGGGTACTATATCTAGTTAGTTTAGGCTAGGTATATATTAGGTATAGAGTAAGCATACGCAATTAAAGTATAGGCGTCTATATACTCTATAATCCTTAACCCTAAAGGGCCACGGCTTTATTTAGTGTTAGTACTGTATATGTATTATATATACATAACCTACCTAGGCTTATATAGGTACCTAGTATCCTACTAGCCACTAGAGAGAACAAAACATTTTAGGGCGCTATATTGTATTAGCGTTGCATATATATAGCATATACTAGGCATATACTTCTCTTCTATAATTAGCTCTGTGGTAGACATGTTAGTAATAGGGGGGTTAGTTACTATATATAGTAAGTATATACCTTAGCTGCTACTATACGGTAATATATACAGGCACCGCTATACTTGTTATAGACATAGCGGCGGTACTATAACTGTTGGGAATACAGGCAAGTTGCCGTCACGTGAGGCAAGTTGCCGTCACGTGTCGCCGCGGCACTAGCGTGGCGAGGAGCCTTAAGCTCCTCACCCTTCCTCAAGCAGGAGGAAGAAAAAGAAAC
>Ga0307507_10001109_pt1 | contig 59836 bp, 12 predicted proteins | sample 7_EM_MG_FD_207223 | JGI IMG/M metagenome (GOLD analysis project Ga0307507, IMG submission 207223) | Populus trichocarpa ectomycorrhiza microbial communities from riparian zone in the Pacific Northwest, United States - 7_EM | ecosystem: Host-associated > Plants > Roots > Unclassified | place... | reverse complement strand
GCACGTGCCCGTAGTATATAGTCTCCACGATCCTCAAGGCCTTACCTCCTCAAGGATTCGTCTCTCTTACCAATCTATCTTGTTCCACAATCGTGTCCTTATAGCCCCCTGTCTACAAGTTCCCCTCACATAGCGTCCTTATAAATTTAGTATATATTATTATAACAAAACATAAAGTATTTAATTAAATACTCTTTAGTCCTACGCAATACACCTATATCTATATTATTATACTCTAATAATCTTATATCTTTTACTATATAGTTACTCTAACTACCTTTATAGTCTTTAGCAAAATAATCCTATTTTCTATAATTTATGCAAGCTCCTTTTTTAAACTATTTTTTTTATTATAGAGTCCGCCTAAATATCTTCTACTACTAAAATCTTTGGTTTAGCCTCTGCTCCTTAGTCCTATAATTACTTAATCCTTAACCCCTAGGTTTCCATGGTTTTTTATTTTATTTTTTAGATTCTTTAGTACTGCTTAGGTCTATTAGCTCTAGTCTACTATTTTATAGTTTATATTTCTATGTCTGCTATTATATGCTCTACGCCTTATATAACTATAAAACTCTATCTTGCCCTTTTTTAGCTTGTTCCCTTTAATAGATCCTATTATTAATCTTTATTAACTAATCTATTAACTTTTTTAAGTTATCCGCGTCTTCTATTAGGATAATTACACCCTAAACTTTAGCCTTAAGTCCCTATTTATACTATACTATAAGCGCCTTCATCGGGAAAATATTGTCCCTTGTAAATGACCTCAGCTGCTAGAAGTTGGCGTCGTTGGCGGGCCATTAAAGGCATTGACCAACTCGACAAACCAGCTTATATTAAGTTCATTTGATATGCAAACTGCGTGCAGCCTGCGCGCAACCTGCGCATTTGGCAACCATAATTGTATTTAGAGCCATCTACCTCTTTTGTACCAACAGCATAGTTTAGATAATAAATAAAGGCTACTTTAAAGCTGTTTATAAGGCTAGTAAGACAAATTGTATACACTTCTTTATACAATCTATTATATTATTTTAGACAATTTAATACAATATCCCAATTGTCTTATAATATATTCTAAAAGTATAAGACCTTTCCTGCTCTCCCTACGGCAATAATATACTACTAGTATAGCATATATATATAACTAAAAAGTAGCTACTAAGAGTAGTAGATATAGGCCGAAAGAAAGGTAGATTAAGAGCTAGTATACACAATAAAAAAGCCGCAGTTATCCTATAGGAGAGTGTAGAAAGTCCCATGCCTAATCTCCTACTAAAAACTCTACTGGCTTCTCTATACTAGAGTCTAGAGCATATATTATAAACCTTATATATTGCTCCTTATTCTTAATTAAATTTAATAACACTTTCCCATTATTATACCAGCTATAGCTATCCTCTGCGAGACTATAGTACTGCTTAAATTGTGCAAATAACTTATTAGATTTAAACCTTTCCGGCCTAGGCTTGCCAGTTCCCGTATTTAGGACAAAGTAGTATATTGGGGCGGAGGACGTATATTCCGCTAAATCTAACGAACTTAGCTAGTTCTAAAAGTTGAATTAGTAAATATTGTAGTAGTAATAGGGCCCTAGATATTCTAACTTACTCTAGAGCTCTCCCTTTAAGATAGATTTGGCGGACTGGTCTAGCCTACTCTAGAGCTCTCCATTTGGGACAAACTTAGTAGACTAGTCTGGCCTACTTTAGAGCTCTCCCTTTGAGACAGACTTGGTAGACTAGATAGTATAGTCCGGCTTACTAATAAATAGCCTAAGTTAATAATTACGTTAGTTTTATTATTGCTAAGGCTTGCAAGGAACCTCTCTCTTATATTGTCGCTTAAATCCGCTATAAGGTCGTTAAGGTTATCTTTATAGGTGTTACGGACAGCTTAAGTACAATATTACGACTACTTAGAGAAGAGTCGGCGGAAGCTAGTTGGTTAATACAGGTACGGTCCAGGATAGATCCGGTGGAACCATATAACAAGGAATAGTAGCCAAGGTCACGTAGTGTGGTCTATATAATCTATATAATCTGTATAGTCTGTACGGAGCGTACAGAGCGCACATACCTTACGGAGCGAAGGGATTTCTTAGGAGTATGGTTATATATTTAAAGGACCACAGTCCCTACCCAGATAGTTCTCTCTTTGTAGTAAATCTTAGAATACAATTAGAGTTAATCTGTTAGGTAACTACTCCACCAGTTATTATTATGTTGTTAATTTGTTCTTACCTACATACCTAGCCTAATAATAGGACCCACCGTAGTTCCTACTACAAGGTTCCGTTATATATTCACTACTAAGGTTACAGTATTAAATAAGATCGAACAACATGCCACCTAAAGCACTAGTTACAATAACGTCAACAGTAGCCACAACCTTAGGACCAGAAGACACTAGTATAGCAGATACGGATTCTTAAGTAGTTACACAAGGTTAGTTATAGGAAATAGTTAATCACTTATAAGACAATAATAGGATACTTAAAGAACGCATTAATGGAATTAGAGTAGCAAAAATCAAACTACCTTTAATTAAACGGTTCTTAGGAGAGAAGTTAAAGCTTAAGGGGTTTCTTACGCAGATACACTTTAAGGTAATACAGGAAGGAGTGAAGTTAGTAATATTGTTAGATTAAGTAGCCTATGCAGGGTTGTTCCTAACAGGAAGGGTACTTAAGTGGTTTAAACTATATCTTACGGAGATATAGGCCAATGGTATAACAACTACTAACTAGGATATACGGTATATATTCGCCAGTTAGAATGGGTTTACGGAACAACTAATATAGATATTCGGAGATCCAAAGGCCACAACTACAGCAGAATAAAAGCTTCAGAACTTAGTATAACGCACTTTAGCAATTAAGTATATAACACAGTTTTAAACACTAGCCATATAGGTTAAGTGGAATAATAGGGCGCTTATAGTATAGTATAAGCAAGGACTTAAGGCTAAAGTCCAGGACGTAATTATCTTAATAGAAGATACGGACACTCTAAGGGAGTTAATAGACCAGTTAATAAAGATTAATAATAGGATCTATTAAAGGGAATAAGCTAAGAAAGGGCAAGACAGAGTTCTATAATTGTATAAGACGCAGAATACGCAACAATAGATATAGAGTTAAAAACCATAGAATGGCGCAGAGCTAATAGACCTAAGTGGTACCAAAGAAACCTAAAGATAGGAAAAGAAACCATAGAAACCTAAAGGTTAAGGATTAAGTAATTAAAGGACCTAGGAGTAGAGGCCAAACCAAGAATCTCAGCAGCAGAAAACATTTAGGCGGACTCTATAGCAAGAAAAATAGTTCAAAAACAGGGCTTATATAAATTGCGGAAAACAAGGTCATTTCGCTAGGGACTATAGAGGTGGTTAGAGTAATTACGCAGTAAAGGGAACCAGGCCAATAGACGGCACATATATACAGAGGGACAACAGTGCACTGTAAGGAATAAAAGAATGTTTAATTAACAGTTTCGCGTTTTATTATAACAACGCATGCCAAATTTATAAGGATGCTAAGTACGGCGTAAGCTATTAGCTATAGGAGCCATTGTTATCTAAGTTTAGAGGAACTAATAAACCAGCTTATAGATCGGACATTAAAGACGATAAATTTAATATAGGCGAAGCATTTACCAATAAAGAGGTAATAAAGGCAGCTTACTAGGAGCATGTAAACCTCGGAGAAGTTAAAACAGAAGTAGAAACTAAGACCATTATAGAATAGGGTTCAGTAACAGATGTCATAACACTATTAGATACAATTTCCATCGCTTTACAAAACAATAGGAGTAATGTTTAAAAGAAACTAAGCAAGTAAATAACTGCTAGTGCTAGCTTATTACTTAATAAAGGCAAAGGGCCACAGGCTTAAGATTTTTAAGAAGAGATAAGAGAAGCTTAAGATTCTCTAAATAAGATAAGATATACCCAAGGACCCACAACGGACGAAAACCAATAGAAAAGGGCAGCTACTTAGTTTACAGACAAACGAATAAATATAGGACGCAAGTTTAAGAACTACAAGTTTGGGGAACAAATAAGAATGTTAGCAATCCTAGGTAAGCGCAGTATTCAGCCTAAAGATTAAATAGTTAATACTAGGATTAAAAAGCAAGACAACTATAAAGATCCAGCTACAAGACGCAGAAAATAAGAAACTATAGATAAGTTTAGAATAAGAATTATTATATAGCAAGAGCAAAAGCTAGACAAAAGGTTAGCTACGCCAGGTTATATAAGGGACAAAGCACCCATACAAAGAGTTACTAATAGGCTAAGTGCAGGGACACCTAGGGTAAAGTGGTTAGATAAACTGGAACAGAAAGAAGATCTAAATATCCTAACCAGGTTCAAAGAAAGACATACTAAAGGATGTTATAATATAGCAATAACAAGGTACTTTCTTATAGATAGACCATATATACTAAACCAGTTATACGGAAAGTGGTATAGGCAACAACACAACAACAAATAGGAAGACTTTTATATATAGCTAAACAAAAAAGTTGTCTAAGACCAACCCATTACAAAAAAACGCATAAATCATATTAAGGGAGTATTAATTATAACGTCAAGGAACCTAAAAAAAGGATTTAGGGACTAGAAAAGCAAATAACAAATCTTAATACCCGTAGTAGAGATACTAGTGGTTAGGTTAACTAGGTATAGGTTTAAGTTTAAAAATAAAAACAAACCAAGAGTTAACCTAAAACACGCAGTGTATTATACACTATTATAGATAGCTTGTATAGATAACACGTGCAACATACATAGAGCACTAAAAGATAGGAACCAGAAGTACCTAGTAAGAATATACTAGGCACCTAAGGAAAGGCGGTTCAGGAACGCCAAGTATATACATAGATAGCACCTAGTAGAAGTACAGGGTTAAGAAGACTTAATACTTTAACCAGGAAGATTCCTTATAGAAGAGTACCTAAATAGATAATAGTGGTAGGAGTACCTAAAGAACACTTATCCATAGCACATAGAGGAAAAGAAACAAACTAAGTATTAGCCTAAGAAGGACTAAATACAAACAGAATCTAGCAGCCAACAGTTAGGAAAAGGGGAGGCGCATAGGACCAAAGGGAACTAGTATTAGAGCCTTAGACCCTTAAAGGAATTTAAGGGCAATACCTAAATTTATAAGCTAAATGGCAAGATCAGCAGTTTAAAGCGTTGGTAGATAGTAGAGTAACTAGGAACCACATATTACTAAAAGTAGTAGAAAGGATAGGGTTACCATATAGACAAAAGGAATACCTATATCCACTTATAACAATTTTAGAAGATTAGATAGCCTATAGAGGAGGCATTATTAATCTCAAAACAGGACCTATTTAGTTAACTATTAAAGGAAGACCAGTTAGAATGTCTTTTAATATCCTACCATTAGGACAGGACAAGGCAATATTAGGAATGCCTTAGTTATAAGAATACAATCCAAAAATTAATTAGGTTATAGGTCAGGTTAATATTAAGGATATTTAATAGCGTAAAGTGCGACAGTAAACCAAGTTGGTATAGTACCAAGTCGGAGCGATGTATAAAGAGACTAAGGCTTAAGTTATATACCAAAAAGATACCACAAGTATAGTAAAAAGTTATAGTCACTAAAAAGTGAAAAGCTATTAAAGCATGCAGCATAGGACCACAAGATAGAGTTAGAAGAAGGAATAAATCTAAAGTTCTTTCCAATCTATAAGCTTACTAAAATAGAGTTAGTAGCGTTTAAAGAGTTTATCCAGAAGAACTTACGCAAGGGATATATTAGACCATTACAGTTATTAGTAGGGTATCCAGTACTATTCATCCTAAAGAAAAACAGAAAACTTAGGATATATATAGACTACAGATAGTTAAACAGCATCACTAAAAAGAATAGGTATCTTTTACCCTTAATTAGTAAGATTTAAGACAGGATAGGCAACGTAAAGATCTTTATAAAGATAGATCTAAGGTGGGTATACCACCAGATTAGGATTAAGGAAGGCAATGAATAGAAGGCAGCCTTTAGGTCAAAGGAAGGACTATACAAGCCATTAGTTATGCAATTCAGGCTTATAAACGCACCAGCAACGTTCTAGAAACAAATTAATAGTATATTAAAAGAACACCTTAATGAGTTTATTATAGTATATCTTAACAACATTATCATCTACTTAGAGAATAAGGAAGAACATAAAGAATATATTAAATAGGCCTTAAAGAGATTACAGGAGGAATAGATGCTAGTAGCAATTAAAAAATACAAGTTCTTTACAAAAAAAACCGATTTTATAGGATTTATTATTAAACTAGAAAAGATCAGCATGGACCTAAAGAAAGTTAAAGCTATAGTAAGTTGGCATAAACTAGAAAACGTTACGCAGTTAAGGTCGTTTCTAGGGTTTTGTAACTACTATAGGAGGTTTATAGTATAGTGGTTAAAAAGCATCAAGCCATTCACAAGACTAATAAAGAAAGAGGAACTGTGGGTTTAGGGTAATAAGTAAAAGAAGCTATTCTAAAAACTTAAGAAGTTGTTTACCTAAGAGCCAGTCCTTAAGATCTATTAACCAAAGTTAAAAACAGTTGTTAAGACAGACACATTAGACTTCGCACTAGGAGTATACTTGCTATAGAATCATCAGGACGCATAGCATTCAGTAACGTACTATAGTCGGAAAATAACACCACTAGAGTTAAACTATGATATCTACAACAAGGAGTTATTAGGTATAGTTACAGCACTTAAGAAATAAAGAGCATTTTTACAGGGCATAGAGAACCCATTTGTGGTTAAAATAGACTATAAGAACCTTATAGGATTCCTAATAATAAAGGAACTCAACCAAAGATAGGTTAGATGGGCGGAAATGCTTACAGAATACTATTTTAAAATTTAGTATACCAAGGGTATATATAACGCACGAGCAGACGCTCTAAGTAGAAAGGCTAAACTACAAAGTAACGAAAAGCTATTAGGAGCTTTATTACAAAAGAATTAAGACGGATTAATTAGGTACAATTATCCAAAGATTATAGCAACTAAGGAAAGTCAGATCTATAAATTACCAAAGAGTAATTAGACATAGAAGATCTAAAAAGCACAGGCAGAGAATCTAGACTTAAAGCAATACAAAAACAGAGAAGTAATGTATATGCCTAAGTCTATTACAAAAGAATTTATTAAGGAATTCCACAAGGGAATAACACAAGGACACAATAGGTCTATAGGACTAGTGTTAAGGCTTTAAGAGGAGTATATTATTTAAGAAATCTGGGGGCTAGCAAGACAAGTTATAAAGAAATATCCAGATTGCTAAAGGAATAAACCAATAAGGCACAAGCCGTATAGAGGGCTACAACCTATTAAAATACCAGGAAGACCATAGGAAGTTATATTATAGGACTTCATTATTAAGTTACTAAAGTCAAAAGATCCTATTATAGGACGAGATTATAACGCGATTTTAGTAATAATAGATAAGCTAATAAAGTGGGGATACTTTATAGCATACACTAAAGAGATATCAGCAGAGGATGTCGCTAGAATCTATATAAAGGAAGTATTCGCAAGATATAGAACACTAAATAAGATTATATTAGATAGAGATCCAAGATTTATAATAGCATTTTAGGAAGTATTTCTGGTAGAATAAGGGGTTCGCGCAGTAACCTCTATAGCGTATTATCTATAGACGGACAGATAAATAGAAAGACTAAACTAGACACTAGAATAGTATCTAAGGCATTATATTAATTACGTATAGAATAATTGGGTATTGCTATTACCAGTTATATAGTTTGCGTACAATGCAACACTATAAGAAGGAATGGGGACATTACCATTTAAGGCAAATTATAGGTACGAACTAAGAATATCATTATTGCTACGTCAAGTAAAGAAAACGAGTAGCACAGCTAAATAAAGAATAGAGATGTTAATAAATCTTTATGCAGACTTTACAGAAACAGCCAAGCTAGTATAGCAAAGAATAAAAAAGTACTATAATATTAAGAGATCTGAGGGACCAGATCTAAAGGAGGGAGATAAAGTATAGCTACTATACAAAAATTTTAAGAGTTAACGACTAAGCAAGAAGTTAGACTATGTCAGACTAGGACCTTTTAAAATTATACAAAGAATTTTATTAGTTACGTATAAGTTGAACCTACTAGCCAAAATAAAGATCTACCCTATACAATATATCGCAATGCTAGAACCAGCACACGGAGATATTAAGCCACTAGTTTATAAGGAAGACATATATAAAGGACAAGAAGAAGACAAATAGCAAGTTTTAAAGATTATTAGTTACAAGGACGTAGATAACAAAACGTAGTATAAAGTAAAGTAGATAGGCTATAGTAAGACTACCTAAAAACCACTAAGCAACCTAGAGAATGCTATAGGAAAGGTACAGGAGTATTAGAAGAAAAGGGGTCAGGTAGTATTAACAAGGAAGGATCGCCAAAGAATAAGTTACCTAAGGGGGACCCAAGAGAAGCACCTACTAAGCTACTTAGAGTTGTTTCCCTCTTAATTGGAAAAGAAACCAATCTTTTGTCACCAAGTTCCTGTAAACCTTATTAAACAAGTTTCCACTTCTTAGAACGGACCTTCTCACGCACCTTCTTAAGGTGAAGAAGACGCGCCAAGGCAGATAAGTACGCCTCATAAGCAGCACAAGTACGCTAAAGCTCAGCAAGGGAGGCTAAGAGCTTATTATCAAGTTTTGTAGCGGTAGATTAAACACGAGACCCTATAACAAGTTACTCAGGGAACTTAAAGACTGTTAAAAGTTATAGAACGTGTACACTTAGCGTTAAAGACAGAGCGAACATTGCAGGACAATTAAATGTTTACTTTAGTGCACTCTAAATAAGAGGACAGTTATTGGGCAAAAGGACTTACTAGCGCAATACAGACCAACCCCTCTTTCACATAACAAGAATACGGAGACGGCATTATCTCACCCAGCAATAGTATAGAGGAAACCATACGCGCACGACAAAGGGTTAAAAAAGAAGAAGAGGCTTTAGGTATAATAAGTAAGGATATTAACTAAATTAATTAAATAGATATCACACCTCTAGTAAACAACTTGGAGATATTAGAAATCTTCAAGAACGAAGATAAAGAGGAGGGAGATAGTGTTACAGACAGCTTAAGTACAATATTATAACTACTTGGAGAAGAGTCGGCAGAAGCTAGTTGGTTAATATAGGCACGGTTTAGAATAGATCCGGTAAAACCATATAACGAGGAATAGTAGCCAAGGTTATGTAGTGTGGTCTATATAATCTATATAATCTATATGGTCTATACGGAGCGTATAGAGCGCACGTACCTCACGGAGCGAAGGGATTTCTTAGGAGTATAGTTATGTATTTAAAGGACCACAGTCCCTACCTAGATAGTTCTCTCTTTGTAGTGAATCTTAGAATACAATTAGAGTTAATCTATTAGGCAACCACTCTACCAGTTATTATTACGTTGTTAATTTGTTCTTACCTATATACCCAGCCTAATAATAGGACCCACCGTAGTTCCTGCTATAAGGTTCCGTTATAATATAGGTCCTTAATAATTTCTATAGTATCTAATTAGATCGGCGTTAGGTTTATAGCATGTTTAATAACTATAGGCTAAAGTTATAGCTAGATTCCAGATTGCCGTTTTCTAAATATCTGGTTCCAGCTGCCTAAGAGGTTAGTATAGGCTTCTATAATAGGTTAGAGAATAACAATAGGTAGTAAAATACCGGATATATACTAACCGCTAACGGCAGAGCTATAAAAGGTATCTATTCTCCTAGAGCCAGTTCTATACTCCCTAACTGCATAATATATTGCTGTTAAAATAAAAGTAATAGTATTGCCGGTAAGCTTTTTAAATATATTACAAGAGTAGGGTAATTAGGCAAGGCCGTTCTTTCCTCTACCATAAAATATATTAGCTATACTAGCAACTATTACATTGGAACGGAAGCGATTATTACTTAGCTATTAGCTCTTATTAGTATTTTACTAAATAGTATAGGTAAAATACCTTTATATAATCTAGTGTAATAAAATTATAATCAGCTAGTAGTTCTATAATTAGTTCGGGCGCGTTGTTAAACCCTAGCCTATATACCTCCCTTACAAGTGCACGAGCCTTTATAATTGCGTGGTTTTTAAAGTTCCCTATTGTATTAAATAGCTATATATAATTATTAGTAGATAATTTAATATAATATTTTTAGTATATAGATACCTTACGAGCGGATACCGGGTTAGGAATACGATTAGCTTTTTTTTATACTGCTTTTGGCAGCTTTATAATAGCTTCTAGCCATGCCTTTTTTATTATACCCTTAACTAGGCCCGGAAAGCGGTCGAACTATAGGTTAATAAAATGCCCTTTATAAGTCCTAGAGTTGGTTACTAGCCTTGCTAGTAAAATGGACCTATAAAGTGCAAATATAGGCTTATATCTCTTAGGTAGGTTTTCTTTTACGCGTCGCCGTTATAATATTTAGAGGTACTCTTCTCTTGCCTATAGCGCGGTAGTTAGGTTAAAATTGTCTCTATAGTCTAACTCGTCCTTACTTTCCCCGGTACTATTTAAGTCCCCTTTAGGTTAAACACTAGGTTAGTATACTCTGTGTTAAAGGGAGGTCACTTATTTCATAAATAGAGGTGTGTTAGAGTTTAGGCAGACACGGCTTACTAGGGAAAATGTTAGTTATTTACGCAATAAAGTATAGATTGGGCGTATGGGAGAGTATTTTAAACCAGCACGCAATTATTTACGTGGTAAGGTACGGATTAGGTGTATGGAAAAGTATTTTAAACTAATACACAATTTTTTACGCAGTGAGGTACGGATTAGGCGTATAGAAGAGTATTTTAAACTAATATACAATTGTTAAGAGCCGGAGGTATATTGCGAAGATGTTGCTTTTTGTAGTGGTGGGCGGTTAGATAGTAATAAGAGTATTTTATTTACTAGGGCCCGCCAAGTGCTAAATAGTAGAGGAGACTATTAAGTATTGCAGTTAGACTCCGGTTATATATAAAGGTGTAACCTACCTTAACCAAAAGATTGGGACTTTGCGTCCTTAACTAAGCTAGTTCTGCTACCAAATCATTAACAGATTTAGTAAATTTATTAATATTTGGTCGCTGTCGTTTTGTAAAAAAAAATAGGTATAGACTTATAGTCACTACCCTTATTATTAAATATTACCCTTTTCGGCCAGAGGTGGCTATGTACATTCTATATATTGTTAGCCAGCTTAATCTATTGTATACAACGTTAACGGGGTTTATTATATGCCTGCTCCTCTCTATGCCCAGATATAACTAGACTAGAGTTATAATATTGCTTATTCTAGCTAGGTTCTACATACTTATTCTCTGCTAGCATGTTCTTTCTTTTATTAGCTAGGATATGGGCAACTCCTAGTGGTAGGCTAGGTAGAGACATAAGGTTAATTATATAAGTTGTCCTTGTTTCCTTGTCCTATATTGACTTAAAGTAGGGTTCTTACTACTAGTTTAAGTGTTTAATAACGCGTTTTTATATTTACCCGCTATAATAACACTCCTATATTGCCTAGTTAGTAGAAAGTATAGCTTATGTGACGGCTCGAACCATTGAACAAATGTCTTAACGAAGACTTGAACAAATGCTTCCAAGATGAAGCGAACGAATGCTGTATTACGAAGATATCAAGGTGAGGAGCAAGAGAAGTGGTGAGGCCACGTCTAAATACACAAGCCAAGCCCTAAGCGAACCCCTGACTAGGTGACGCGCCCCAGCGCCATCACAGCTTATAGCTAAAATAGGTTACCTTATAGTGTTTCTGTAATATTTAGGGCGTATATAGATTAACAACTTAAAAGAATGTATACTAGGACGGTATATATTAGACTAATAGTAGTGTTAGTAGGAGTGTTACTACTATAGTGCTTACAAACAATTTAAATAGGGGTGTATTTATTGTGATTAGCTGCTAGTTCTAACCAGTTATAGTTAAGCCGTAACCGTGGCCTATTAACTCATGTTAAGTTAGTGGTTAAGAAAACATTATTAGACATTCCAAGATTGTTAAATACTATTTGCTATTATGCGCGAAACTGTTTTATTCTATTAGCATATCCCTTAATAGATACGGTATAGGTGTATAAAAGGTTAAACGTTAATCCCAGCAATAAAAGTAGTAGGCTAGTAAGACTTGTGTCTAAGTTTAATAGGGAGGTACCTTATTAAACCACTTTACCTATCTAGGGCGCTGGCTTTTAGATCCTATACCTTATTCTAATCCACCTATACTAGGTTTAATAGCCGTCTCGCGTTTAAAGCAAAGCTTATCCACCTTATCCATGCAGCTCGTTAGTGTAGATGATACTAGGGTAGGCATAGGCAGTATTTAGGACAGTAATAACACTTCTATATAATTATATCGCCATATTTTACACCCTTATGCAATACCTAGTATTTCTACCGTAAACATGTAACGTTATTCTTCCGCGTTATTAACCCTACTAGCCTATAGTAAGCCCAACCTATCCCCTATATATGTATTACAACAGCAATTAAATTTAGTAGAGTGGCAAGGAAAGCGCAAGCATAGATATAAGGATTAGGTATTGGATACTAAGAGCGAGCTAGGGACAGTGTTAATATATATTACCCTAACGAGTTTACTAAAAAGAATAGGTATAAACCTTAGGCTTTGTTATCTAATCCCCTTAGGCGTTTTAAAAATGCCGGATAAGTTATAAGAATATCTTAGGTTATATTATTCTAAGACTCCCTCGCCTAATAGCACACTAAGGGGCTCTATTAAGCCGTCTACCTTTATATATGGTGATCCGTTAAACCAGCAAGTATTTCGAATAAAGTAGTGGCTTTAAGGTGCATAATCTATGCTGTGGTTATAGCTGCCTTCGCCTTTTCTGTTACGGGTTAAGGCGTAGAGTAAGGGCTCTTTTTTAACTAGGAGAGATTTTTTAGGACAGCTGTGGGTTAAGTATTGCCTTAGGATTAACCTATTTACCAGTTCTACCTGTTCTTATATGTGTAAAGTGCGCGTTATCTAGTAAAGGTAAGGGTGTGGAAATAGAGAGTAAGTAATTACATCGTTCTTAGCTGGCAGCGCAGACTATAAATATAAGTTAGTGACGCTGGCTTAACTTTAAGTAGTAACCTACTTATTCTTCTTTGTTCTATTATAAATAAAAACCTATCTATTTCTTATAGAAACATATCCTTAACCGCACTGCGCCATTTCTTTTTGTTTATAAGCTGAATTTGTTCTTTAGCTATCTTATCACTAATATAGTAGCAAAGCGTTTCGCTCTTAGGGTTAAAGTTAATATCCTAGCCTAGCATGTCTATAAATATATTAAAGCTTAGATTATTAACATGTATATCTAGGGCGTTATTCTTACTAGTTGCTAGCTTTTGGGTTAGGATAATTATTAGCTCTTCATTAGCTGCCTACTAGATTAGTATTGTTATTATTCTATATAACCTTAGTGTTCCCTCCTACCTTATTACCTTTAGTATGCCGGCCAGTAGATAATATACAATGGTAGAGTGTGGGGGTACTAGGTTACCTATTGTAGTTTACCTAGTAGGAGCAGTTTTATTTGTTTAACGCATTACGTTATAGCTACAGCGCTAGGCAAGCTGTTTAATATATTTAGTATATAGGTTCTTAGGTAAACCTAGAAACATAAATAGGGATTTATTAGAGATTTTGTTTAATATTTGCCGTATTTATACCTTACTTATAAGGGGGCGTAGTAGCTGTCCAAGGAGCCCACGCGTTAACATTTTAATTTTAATATTATAGTAGATCGTATTATATTATTCGTTTATAAGCCCTAGATCTTGCTTAAGAGTGTCTTTAGTGTTATAGCTTAGGTCTATTATTAGTGCTATCATTCCAAAATTGTTTAGGGAGGTACGGTAGGAAAGACATCTTAATTACGCACCAAGACCGATGGTATAGAATTGTGTAGACAGGTATATTGTTTGTGTTCGTACTAACTTAATAGCACGAGTGAGTCGTATCCCGGGGCACGAAATACGTATAGTATTGTATGCTCTTTGGGATGGTGGTGACTGTCTCTTGTATTGAAGCAGACTATGTGGTCTATATACTGATGCAACCTCCCCCTAATTAGTCAGTGCTTTAGGGGTGCACTAGACGCGTAAGCGGGTGGTTGGTGCACCGAACGCGTAAACGCGTAGTTGGTGTACCGTACGCGTAAGCACGCGTTCGGTACGATAGGTGCTATAATTATACACTAGCGGTACTTGAAAAATGAAACCACCTATATACAGCCTCCGTAATTGTTTTAATAGAACTGTAAAACATAAAAGAAATATATAGGAAATCCCTCCTAAGGTGCCTTCTAGGCTGCCTTCCAGACGGTACTTTGAGCTGGCCGTAAGTCCTGCTTAAGGTCTGTAAAGTAAACTATACGGCCTTCTAACGGGCCGTAAAGGAACCGTATAGCCTTCTAACAGGCCGCAAATGAACCGTAAGTGCTCCGTTAGTCACGTTCCACCCATTCTATAACCTTTAGATTGAGCTTATTTGTATTAATTAGGGTTTTTAGAGCTTAACACAGCTTTGCCTTAGTTATGGCGTCCGCTAGGTTGTCCCCGCTACTAATCTATTTAACCTCCGTAATTTCACGTTGTTTGTAGGCCTGACGTAAGCATATTAGGTTGACTATAAGCCTCTTCTCTTGTGTCGTACCTAGTTTAACTAGGCAGTCGTAAAGGGACTTTAAATTGGTGCATAAAACCAGGGGTAACTGCTCCAGTTATAGAATCTTCTGGATTGTTAATTTGATTGCGGCTGCTATATTAAAGCCATAAGCTAGTGCATATAGTTTAGAAGCTAATACACTATAGGTTACCTGTTTGCATTTAATTAAGGACTAGTATAGGATGTTTGTGTCCTAATTATGGTCCGTAAATACGATTACAAAGCCGATTTGCGATGATAGGTCCCTGTTATTGGTAAAGGAGGCGTCTGTAAATGCTAGTAAGCTAAGGGAACTTAGGTCTAGTGGTACAAAAATAAGTCCCCTTGCTGCATTATTAATTTGCCACTAAATGCGCTTATTAAGCTGCTTAATATTTTCTTCTTGCGGATCTATTGCCTAGGCTGTAAAGGACAAGTTATAGGCAGATTTGGGTTGGCAGACTGTGGTAATATAGGCGCCTCTTGTACGCTATACAGCGTATTGGTCCTTTGTCTTTACGGTCTTATAGGTCTCTCCGCGGGAACTAGTGAGGTCCGTAGGCTTTACTATAATAAGCTTTAGGTTTTAAGCTTGGCGTTCCTAGGTTAGCTGGATTAAGTTGCCCTTTTATATAATTAAGCCTCTGTTAAACTTAATTGGAGTCTGCTTAGTTAACTGCTCTTATAGCTTTACTAGGAACTTAGCTTCTTATAGTTTAGTCTCTTTAGTATCCGCAAATATCCGGTCTGCTAAGAAGAGGGTATTATCTGTTTGGAGTCCAACAATACCAAGGCCGTTTAATGGGCTATATAGGAGGTTGGGGTTATAGGTTAACTGTTCCATTTTAAGTTTACTAATGTGGTGCTAGTGGTATGTCTTAAACCAATGGTTTCTGGCTTTTAGTACTCTGTAAAGAGGTTTTATAACCCGTAAAATTGTTCCTGGTTGTAGGTTGAGCTCATAGGGTGGTTGTATAAAGATATCCCTACTTAGGTAGGTATTAGACTGCATATAGGCTTGTGAGATGTCCCGTAAGTAAAGGGCTATAGATTTGGTTTGCTGTAGTCCAGGTATAAGTGCGAGTATAATCCGTTAACTAACCCATTAAATTGTAGGCGATTATATAAGGACTAAGTCCTTTCCCTAGTTGTTATAAGCTTGTATAATAAGCCTTAATTTCTTAAAGGCTTTATTAGTACTAGGGTGCTTAATCTTGTTAATAAAGCGTAAGTTAAATATATAGACGCCTTGCAGAACGTCTCTCTCTATTACAATTGTAAAGACACCCTTTTTAAGTAGTCTGTTGATCTCTTTATGCTATAAGTCCGTAAAAGGGGTTTCCTGTACTAGAACTGATATATCTATAGGCGGAGATTGCTTTACGGATGTGCCTGTGGAGGTTAGGTGGTTCTCTGTTATGGGATTCTTATAGGGGCGTCCTCGGCCACGCTTTACGGCAGGTTTAGTAGGTTTAGTGGGTTTCTAGGGGACCTCTAGGGTAGGCAAGGGTGCCTCCAGTTCGTCTAATTCGGCAGTCGCTTCTGGTTTATTTAGTTTGGCGGTTGCTTCTAGTTCGTCTAGCTTAACGTTATGGGTGTTTTTAGGCCGAAAGTAGGGTTTTACGGACGTGCTTTTGAAGCTAGTTAGCCCACTAGGAAGCTGTACGCAGTACATCTCGTTTTCTATAGCTAGTAGACGGTAAGGTCCATTCTAACTGCCGTTTTTACGCTATATAAGGACTTTAGAGTTAAGCGGGAGGTTGTGTACTAAGGTTATATTAGGTCCGTTACGGTAGTGTAGGGCGTTATTAATAGTTTATTTAGCCCGTAATTTGGCTATTTTAGCCATTACCTTCCGTATTGCAGCTGCTTATTCCGTAATAGATAGGGTAGAGGGGCCTAGGTTGCTTATCCTTGGGTAGGCTCCATAAACTAAGAGGGTGGGTACTAGTCCGTTAGGGCCAGCGGTGTTATTAATGGCTTTTACGGCCATCTATAAAGCTAGTTCCTTTTAGATGTCCTTATACTCGTCTATAATAATCTAATAAGCTTTCTATAGAGCTAGGTAAGCTTGCTTAATAAGCCTAATAGATCAATACGCCTTAACTAGAACAGCTTTTGTTAATATAGCTATAGCTATAGCATACTGCTAGAATTCCTTACTGATGAAGTTCCTATTGGCGTTGTGGGTGATATACTCAGGAGGTCTAACGTACGTGTTAATCCAGTAGGTCCGTAAAATATCCCAAGTATGCTTTGTGGATATATTTTACAACTAACAGGTGGCTTGGTAGCGGGTTGCCTCGTTAATTATATATAATACTGGGCTGCCGTTAATGTACATAATGTCTATATATACTAAGTGGTTAAAGTTAAGGTCCTTATAAAGGGTGAACTTAAATCGGCCTAGGGAACGTCTGTATTTCTAGCAAAAGGAGCAGTATTTAGTTAGGTAATTAACTGCCTTTCTATTAATGTTGTTGTGTCTAGAGCGTTTAAGGACTCTATATAGCTTTTCGGCTGACAGGTGGCTAAAATGGCGGTGTAGATGGTAGATCTCCGTACTAGTAAGGTAGCATAGGTTATAGTTAAAAGATTCCTAAATGTAGGTCTATAAAGTCTCTCCCTATATAAGGAACGGGTGTCTAAATCGTTATATAATTGGTAGGGTAATATGCTTGCTTCCTAGGGCAGTTGCGGGGCCGATTAAGGTGTTTATAATATTGTTGTAGTAAACCTGTAACCTGTCCATGTCCGCAAGGCAAAGTAAAAAAGGGGTGTCTGCTTTTACTATATAGAAGTTAACTAAGCTAATTAGGGTCTTAACTGTAACTGATTTAATTAATACAGTTAAGCTAATGCCGAATTGGACGTTTACGGCCCCAGTTTGCATAGTGTCAATATCCATATTATCATTTGCGGTGGTCCTATATGTAAGGTATTGTCCGTAACCTACAGTAGACTTCTTAAAGGCGCCTATATTGATTATAACACCGTAGAATTCCTTGGGGGTATAGCGTTCTGTGGTAATATATATAAATGGGTCCTGCTCATAATCTATAACGTCCGTAACGGGGGTGCTTGCGGAATGGTTTTTAGGCGCAACTAAGTGTATAAAGAAATGGTCGGCTAATACGGTTGTAATATTAAAGGCTTAGCTGTCCGTAAAAGGTCTAAAAGTAGTTAGGAACGTCTCTAAGGTCTTCTATTCCTAGTTGTCTAGGTTAAAGTTAATTATAAGGGCTTCTATTAACTTATTAGGGGGCTCCTCTTCTTCCTCTCTTTTGTATTTTAAGATAAACTAGCTAATCTGTTTATTAAATCTCTTCTTAGACCTGTTATGTTCATTTTAGGTATGCCTTATAGACTAATATCCTTCCTTGCTATACACGAAGCATTTCTAGTTTGTTTGTCTATGGGGGTATACTTTTATACAGGAGTTGCTGCGGGGGTTACAGGTGGGACTTGGTCGGTATAGGTGCTGCTAGCGGTAACGGCGGTCCGTAAAGTAGACGTCTAAGTCTATCTGCAGATATTAAATATCTATAGCAAAGGCTTAAGTGCTGCCTAGTAGGTTTAAGACTTTATATGTTATAATAGAGGAGTGTAGGTTATTAATAAGGCCAGCTAAGGTGTCTATAGGCTTATAATAGGCGTATTTGCAAAGCTCTACTTCCTGGCAAGCTATAATAAGTTTATTGTGTAGGAAGTCGTCTATTCAAAGCTTGGCGTTAAGGCCGTGCTATAGATGCTAGAGGTCTTTAATAAGGATTTACAGACACTCTATAGTTAATTTTTTAGTGTTCTTGTTAATTACGGTCCATAGCTTAGTCGTATTCTATTAGGTAAGGATATTACGCCTATATTCCAGTCCTTTAAAGTAGTTACGGGTAGCTTCGCATGGCTTATTAAAGGGGACACCAAGGGGGTTGCTTTTGAGGTTGGTATAGTAGTGGTTAAGTGCTAGGCCGCGCAGCATAGTAGAGTAGGCTTGGCTAAACTCTTATTTAGGAATATTAGCCTTCTGGCAGAGGTCCGTAAAGATAGTTAGTTTAAAGTTAAAATTATTATTTTCACCGCTGTACTTAGATTCGTCAGTATAGAGCTTGGCTAGGTTAGCTAGCTCCTTGCCGTAGGTCTTTACTTAGGTGGGTTATAGATCTATAACTTGCGGATCTGTGGCTTGCGGATATATGGCTTGCGGATATATAGCTTGCGGATCTATGACTTAAATAGCGGGGGTAATTTGGTCCGTATTTTGGTTTATAGGGGTGTTATAATCCGTAACTTAAGAGTAGGGTGTATTTTGGCCAATAAGGTCAAGTCTAAAGCCGCTTAGGTTTATGGGACGAATTTGGTTAAGTGGGTTAGGTATAAGGCTAGCGATTATATTAAGTTTGGAAGAAGTAAAGAGTTTCTTAGTTTCTTAGAACTAGTCTAGGATTTCCTCTTTAGTCTATTCCGTTTAGTCCTTCTTATATATTGTGTTGTATAAGGACTGTGTAATAGTAACTTATTTATTCCTTTTAACCCATACACCTTGGTTACGTAAAAGGGTTCGTAGTTTATAGATGGTAATAGGGTTGTAGGCCTTAAAAATAGCTTCCGTAAAGTCCGCAAAGTCTTCCTAGTATTGCTCCTATAGGTCGTCATTTATAAGCTTAAAGTGTTTATATTTAAGGATTTTAAAACTAATATAGTTGTTGACGTTGTTTATAGACGTAACGTTAACTCCTTGTCTCTACTTTTTTTAACCTTTGCTGACTTGCTTGCTAATGTCTGCCATACTATAGTGTAGTGTGGTGCGTAGCGGGTGGTAGCAGCTTATAATGGGTGGGGGAGGTCTTGTAACGGTCCGTAAAATCAATTAACGGGTCCGTAATGGTTTGTAGGAGGGTAGGGGGTTTCCATAAAAGGTCTGAAGAGGTTTAAGGTTCAAGGGGGTTAAGGATAGGGGTTCCGTATAGGTCTGTATTCGCGTCTATAACTTTTAGTAAACCGTACTAAGACTTAAATAAGTATACAGAGTTGGTGATAGGTCTGTAATCCCCGACTTCCAACCTTCTAGCAGGTCGTACTAGGAGTCTAAATGGGTGGTCGCTGTCGTATATCGCTTGGTAGGAGGTGTCGAGTAATTGCTGATCTGTGCGCGCTTACTGATCAGTGTTCGTACTAACTTAATAGCACGAGTGAGTCGTATCCACGGGCACGAAATACACGTAGTATTGTATGCTTGTTTGGATAGTGACTGTCTCTTGTATTGAAGCAGACTATGTGGTCTATATACTAATGCGACCTCCCCCTGATTAGTTAGTGCTTTAGGGGTGCACTAGACGCGTAAGCGGGTGGTTGGTGCACCGAACGCGTAAACGCGTAGTTGGTGTACCGTACATATAAGCACGCGTTCGGTACGACAGGTGCTATAATTATACAGTTTGGTTATTATATAAAATAGTCGGTTAAATGTCTTATAAGAAATAAATAAGCGTATTAGCAAATGCTTCTCCACCCGCTATACTACCTAGACTTATAAGCCTCCTCCTATCCCTTTTATGTCTCCTCTGTTTATAAGCTTAATTCAGCACCCGGATATATTAATACTTTTTTTTATATATTTTTTTTATATATCTATTGTATTATACTATGTATAATACTGCGTATATAGCCTCTAGGCTATAGCGCTATAGTTCTATATATATAAATCCTTTCTAGGCAGCTTAATATATACTAGTAACTATATTTACTAATACTTTAAGACGCCTAGTTAGTATAATTAGAGGTCCTAACCTCTACCAAAATACTTAATATCCCTAATAAGGGCCAGAATATTATTAGCAAAAATGGAGATATTCTACTACAAGTTAATAAAATCTTAGGTCCGTATGGCTTGATAAAGGAGTATTTAAACTCTTAATATAATCTTTTAAAAGAAGACATAATTAAACCGTTAAGAGAGGTAGTAGGTTAAACCAGAGCAAACCCTTTTAGTTTGCTGGAATCTAAATATGGTAATAGAGTCGGTATATATAAATAGGTAAGTATGCTATAATTCCAAAGCAGTTATCCCCTAATATCTACAAGGTCTATATTAGCTTAGTAATATTTTTACCTTAAGGGCTAGTAATCTGCGTGGCGTTCTCACTTAGGAGAGTAGGGAAGATAATCTATTAGGATTAGTTAAAAAGACTAGTTGCTAGGTCTCTAGTTGCTTTAACTCCTAAAACTAACAATTTTCAAATAAAATGTATACTTACAACAGTGGCGGCAAGGCTATTAGCTATATTAGAACAGAATCCCTTAAAGGTTAACTTATTCTTTAAGACCTAAAGAGATTAAAATCGACTTATCTATACTATAGATAATAGTTAAGGAACGAACTAGATTTTATGAAGTTAGTTACTATACTATATTGGTATTATAAAAGCCGATAAGAGAGCCGTAAGTATATAATGTTTTCTAAATAAGAAGATATTTAACTATTAATAGATTCCTATTATTAGAACACCTTATTTAAGTTTAACAGAATATTAAAGCACTATAATATATTATAAATAAGCCTTATATGGATCTTAGTTTAATTATAGCTATTAAGGATACTTTCTTATTTAAGAATGTTTATATTCTTAAAGACTAATTAGATATAACTACTATAGGGCTTAATAAATCTTAAGCTACTGCACTGAAATAAGTTTTTATAAAGTGTTTTATAATAATCTAAAGACTACTAGGCACTAGAAAAACGTGGCTTTAAAGGCGTTGCTTAGTAATATAACAATAGGAGATCCCCTATTATTATTATATATTATATAAATTATGCGCTAGACTAGTTATTTGGGTATATTACTATTGGTCACACAGGGTGACTCACCAATAACGACTACTCGAGTAGGTTACAGTGATGTTGGTTAAAAGCTTATAATTATTGGAATGAGGGAGGGCGAGGAGCTTAAGACTCCTTGCCACACTAGTGCCGCGGCAACACGTGACGACCGCTTGCCTTATTCCCAACACTGGCAACTCTTCTTTTATGGTTGCTATCTATATATAAATACTGCTTAACTAGCGTACTAAATATCAATCCTCCTTACTTACTATTGCTATTATAATATAAGTCTTGCTGTCCCAAAATTTGCCTCTTAACATATGGTGCTTTCTTACTTAGGAGTTGTAATTAGATATCGTGTTAGGGCCGCTAAGGCGCTAATTATAAGCGAGCTAATAGCGATTTTCTATCCCAGGGATAGAAAATCCTAATTAGCTAGTTAGAGTTAGGGTCTATAGAATATTATACTCCTACTCCCTCTTAACCTAACCTTTAACTCGCACACATAGAGTGTTTATATTAATAAACATTTCTAGAGCCTTATTTGGGTTTGCCTTTATTATTACATCTACTAGGTTGTCATGGCCGTTAATCTATTAAATCTTAAAGAGTTCTTGCCGTTTGTAGGATTGCTAAAGTGCTATAATATCAACTATAAGGCGCTTCTTCTCTGTAGTACCAAGCTTGACTAGATACTTATAGAGGGAATATAAATTGGTATACACAATTATAGGGATAATAGGAAGTTCGAGTTAATCTATAATTATCTTTAGGGTAGTTCCAATTATAATTACTATATTAACTCCGCTAACTATTCCATATATCTCTAACGCTAGAACACTTTAAGTAACGCGCTTACTCTTAGTTAAGCTCTAATAGATAAGATTGCCGTAGATTATAAAGTTATTCTCTCTAGTAGATTTATTCGCGATAATAATCTTATATCCTAGCTAGGAGCTAAAATCTTTATTATTTATAAACGATCTATTAACAAATACAAAGAGCTTAACGGTAGGAAGATTAATAGGCACATAGAGTAGTCCCCAATTAAGATAGTTTGTTTGCTAGGAAAGACACTTATTTAGGGTAAGAATGTCGTCCTTAGTTGGTTCCTGGTGTTAGGCGGTAATAGAGAGATTAAAGGAAGCCTTATGTTAATAGATAGAAGTAATATATACTCTATAAGCGCGTTGCTCCACGTATCCTTGCTTTGGAGAATTAATGTTAATAACATTAATCTTCTTGCCTTAACCCTTTTGGCGTAAAGCAATAGAATCCTTGTTTAGGGAGAGGATACATCTATTAAATAGTAATAGTGTTGTTAAATTAAGCTTTTCCTTTAGCTTTGCTATAAGATTTGCCTTTATTAGCTTATCTTCTTTAAGGGCTAAGAATTGGTTGTCTTCTAAAATAATTATATTATTAGTTTATATACCGACGATTCTAAATGGGGTTCCTATAGTTATAATAAGGAAGTAGGGATCAAATATAGAAGTGGTTATTAGAAGCTTCTCTTTATAGTACTTACTATAGGTAGCCTACTAATAAGTTCCTACCTCTGCGATTTTATATAATGGCTTAAGCATAACTATAATTGTATCTTTGGGATATTAGTGGCGAATTTGCTCTAGAAGGTATGCTAATATTAAGCGCTAAAAATACGTCTCTAATTGGGTATAGGCCTAAGTAATATCTTATAAATAAACCACTATTTTATTCTTTATTAAGGAGGGAGCTAGCGCAATAATAACCCGCTAACTAGCTTGTTAAATTATAGGAGATTATATAAGGATTACCTCCTTACTATTATTGTTATAACCTTGGATAACAAGCCTTAATTTCTTAAATAGGGTATTAGTAGCTTTGCCCTTAATCTTATTAACTATTCTTAACTTAAAGATGCGGACTTTATTAAACTTAGTAGGGTTATACTTCTTAAATTTAAAGACTCCTTTTATAATAAGACTATTAATCTCTTGCTTGTTAGATGCTTGGAAAGGAGCTCCTAGAGTTATAATACAACCTTTCTTTTAGAGCTATTTTGTGAGCTTAAAGTTAGCCTTCTCCTTAGCTGTTATAAAGGCTATTAATAACTTAACTCTATTCTTAATAGTGGTAACGAATTGCTTTTTAAAATTAATAAGGTGTTGGCGATTTTATAATCCCTTTAGGCGACCTCTACCGCGTTATAGTTGCGGCACATCTACTATAATTATATTAGGATTGTAGTTGCCTTCTAGAGCACGTTAATTATGGTTCTTCTTTAGGGTATCTTTTAGGGCATTCTGCAAAGGCTTAAAACTGTTATCTTTATAGTAAGGCTTAATAATAGTTAAACGGAATTAAGTGGGTCTGTAAGGTATCTAAATAGTATAAGTTTAACCATTAATTGCAATAAGTTAATGTGGGCCTAACTATTCTCCCTTTTTACGCCATACGCATACCTTAGACTGGAGTGGCAGATTAAGTATAGTTAAGGTATTTGGGCCATTTCTTATTTCTAGTGCGTTGTTGACCTGGCGTGTAGCGTAGAGACGTTAGACCTCCTTCATTGCCTTATAAATAGCCTTAGCTTATTACGCAACAGAGGGAGATAGTAGAGAATTATTAGTTATTTAAGGGTAGGCGCTAAAGACTAGTAATATGGGTATAAGTCTATCCGGGCTAGCGGAATTATTAATAGCTTTAACAGCTATTTATAAGGTGAGTTTTTTGCCAGTATTCTCTAGTTCTAAAGAGATAATCTTATATGCGCGGTGTAATAGCGCGTGATATTACTCTACTTTTTTAATACTATTATATGCCTTAATAGGGACTTCCTTAACCTTAATTACCATTACCTTTATCTATTATTAAAACTCTATAGATAAGAAGTTCTTTCCTATATTATAGATAATTTAATTAGGGGTTCCTAGGTAAACATTAATCTAGTATAATTAAAGGGTATCCTATGCGTTTCTAGCTAATATATCCTTTAAGAAAAGTGCGGCTTAGAAGGAAGTTAAGAAGTTAATAACTTAGAGTACTAGCTTGCCGCTAAGATATATAACGTTAATAATAATACAGAAGTTGAAGTTATAGTTATCTTTAAGGGTAAACTTAAATCGGCTAGGGGACTTCTGGTTTATTTGGCAGTGATAGTAGTACTTTATAAGATGCTTAATTGCCTTAACCTTAACTTTATGGCCTGCTTGCTAAAGAACCCTAAGTAATTAATAAACAGATAGGTGGCTAAATTAACGGTATAGTGGATATAACTCTAACTTAGTTAGGTGGCTTTAAGTAATACTCTTTTTTAGTTAATAAAGGAGTAACTAAGGGTGACCCTACTTGCGTATAATAGGCACCTGATTATCTCCCTAAATAAGTATATTCTTAAGGTTATTAAGCTTGACGCCTAATTTGTCTATATCTCTAATGTAAAATAGAAACGGGGTGTTTGTGGGAATAATATAAAAAGTAATATACCCTAAGGGGGTTTGGACTCTAATTGTGCTAAAAAAGATTGCAGTACCCTTACTAAAATAAATTGTATACTAACCTGCCATTAATTGGTTAATCTAAATAGAGGTATTAAGTTGTTAAAGGGCTTGAACTTAAGGTTCTCCTACTATAGATACTCCTATGGCTTTAGTATCTGGCATAATACTATAGAAGATATTTGCCGAGTATCTATTATTAAAGGAGAACGCGGAGCTCTCCTTTGGCTTGTTAAAAATATCTATTACATATTAGGGGGGCTAATTTGGCGCGGTTACGACCTAGGTTAATACGAGGTTAGGGCCATCTTTGTTAATAACGCGCCTAAACCCCGTATAAGGTCGCGCAGCGACCGCCCCCAAGTACTTTCGCACGCGATTTTGGGCGAAAAGGTATATAATTTATGTTAAATTAGTACTTCTGGATGGTCGCGTAATGTTACTCTGAATTTATAACACCTAAATGGGCTCTATTCCTATATTAAGGCGTCTTAGTTACTATAGTGTAGTCCTATATTAAGACGTCTCGGTTACTAGAGTATAGTCCTATATTAAGGTATCTCGGTTACTAGAGTATATAGTCCTATATTAAGGCGTCTTAGTTACTGTAGTGCAGTCCTATATTAAGACATCTTAGTCACTAGTAGAGTTCTATATTAAGGCGTCTTGGTTACTGCAGTAGTCCTATAGTAAAATAGTATTATATATATATATATACTGCTTAATACGGAGCCTTTCCCTTTCTTTCCCTTCCCTGCCTAGTAGTTAGATATTCTTATAAAGCTAATCTAAAGAACGCCGGCCTTGTAGCTATTCTAGCTGGTTAATAGCCTGTCTCTTATCTCTTACTATACTATCTTTTACGCGCCGTCTTATATCCTTAATTATCCTATGGCGACGGCTATAGAATATAGCCTTGCTATTAACCCGCTAGCGTGCCCCCTAATAGTGATTAAGAGCTTTAATTAATAGCCTACCTGCTAGCCCTAAAGTCCACTTGGCCTAGAGCTGGAATACTAAATTACTACCCTAAAGTATCTTATATTTCCTTAGCAGCGCCTATAAGTTAAGAATAAATGGGAGAGGTTAAGCGTTAGCTTACGGTAGCTGTGGTGGGGATATGGTAGAAGCTTGCGGCAGCTGCTATAGGGGTATAGTAGACGTTATAGTAGATGTTATGGTAGACGGCTAAGTAGGCTCTATAGCAGTAGATAGTTAAGGACCTCTTAGTATCTCTCTAGGGGTCGGATATACAGGAGAGGGTTTATCTAAAGACGGAATCTAGCCATTAACATGTTTAGAAATAGATGCGGGTATAGGCACAGGTATAGGTACAGATATAGGTATAGGTATAAAGCCGTCTAAAGACGGATATATGGACTCTATAGGCCCTATTTAGATACCTATCTTTCCTTGCTAGATTTATATAGGTGCGAATAATACTAATAACCTTTCTATCTCGCTAAGGCGTTCTAAGATCGTCTATACGCGTAATTAAACCCCCTTTATCTCTAAGATCGCGGCCTTATATCTTAGCTTAGCTACAGCCTTATAGGCGGGCTAGTATTTCCATATTATTATCTTGTTTAGTATAACTACGCTAGCTAGTAAGCTTTTTACCCGCGTAGCAAACCTCTGGTACTCCTTATAGCTAAAAAGGGAGTCCTTCTATAGGGGGTAGAGTAGGAACTACTTACGTAGGATTACTAAGTCCTATAATAGGATTACCCTAAGTGTATAAAGAAGGCGTAGAAATCCTAAGCCTATAAGGTTAAGCTGTATAACCTTATTATTAGCCTTCTCTAGGTAGTAGGTCTCTATACATTTTAGCCAGACGTTAGTCTTAGGCTATATCTTTAAGTAAAGGGCCTCCTCTAGCACCTCTTGCGTATAAAGAAGAAAGTAGCCCTTTCCTTCCTTTAGGAAGCTAGTAATCGACTATATAAACATACAAGGTAGATAGCTAAGGTAGGCTCCTATTATTATATCTATATTCCAGCGTCCGGCCTGTCTAATTTAGGTCTCCTTAATACCGCTAAGCTTAGCATACTGGACGCTCTGCTTATAGGCGCTATAGGTCTTCTCCTTTAAGTAAATTCCTACCCCCTAGAATATCTTCTTATTCTATTTAAATTGCGTATAATAGCTTAATGGCTGTTATAGTACTTTAATACTACTAGGGAAGATGTATAGGTTATAGTAGTCCTCTAACTACTAAAAGGATAGAAAGCTTTTAGCACCATCCTTACCCCAGCAGTTAAAGAAGTAGAAGGCTATTATAGAGAGAGGGCAGAGGATAGGGTTAGTATTATATATATAGCCTATATACTTAACCTTACCGTATTAATTCTGCTTCCCCTATATTATTAATATAATTATATATAGCGCTGGCTTATCTAGTTTAGGCCCTTTATTCTCTAATTTAATAAGGATAAGATTAGTAAGCTAAACATCCCATCTACTCTTACCCTAGGTAATAGTAGTATGGCCTAAGGAATGGGTTAGAAAACGGTAGCTATAAATACTCTATATAGACCGTAATATATAAACCTAATAAATGCTTAGCTGCAGTTTAAAGGTAAGACTTAACTAAACCTAGTATCTTAAAGCCTGTCTCCTAGTACTAAGTAATCGCCTTTTTAAGCCCTTTAATGTTATAGCCGCTAGTAATTATAAATAGGCCTTAATTAATAAAGTTAACGCGTTAAATCCGGTCCTTATTATGGTGGACGCTGTCTAGTACTACTAAGAGCTTTGCCTTCTATAGCGGCTATAAGGTTTTGCCTTCTAACTGCCATATATAGAGCTTAGTAATAGTAAAGACATAGCTATTTATAACTAAGTATTAGATAGTCTTATTAAATAGGGCGTCTAGGGCCTCTTTATCCTATATCTTTTCCTCCTTTATAGCTTCCTCCCCTGCGGCTATAGCTACCCCTATAGCTGCCTTTCCCCTTAGCGGCCCTCCTATGGTTATTTTTTACCTCTTTTTTACCTGCTTACTATCTTTCCATATCTCTTTCTATTTTAACTTCCGTTTTTAATAGCTAGCAGCCCGCGATTCTTAATTAATAACTTACTACTCTAAAAATAAGCAAAGCTTATCTTCTATTATCTAGGCGCCATTTATATTACCTTTTAGTCTTATATACTAGTTCTCCCACTCTTTCTACTTTAGCTTATACGCCCTTGTAGTATTCTTTAAGCGCTAGGCCTTATAAATATCCTATAGCTGTACTATTTAGGCCTTAAATTCGTTTTGGAGGCTATAGGGGGAGGAGGCTAGGGGGGCTTCTATAGTAGACTATAGGATAAGAAGATTCCTAAAAGACTCTATATCTATAAGAGGTAAGGGGGCAGACGCGTAAGCGTGGTATAGGTAAATAAAGCTACTAAATACGTAAATATTAATAGAGAAGGAGAAGAAGAGGGCTCTATATTATAGAATTAGAATTATAGTAGGCCTTTCTATATAAAATTAGAAGCCCCATACGAGCTAGAAGCCAGCGCGGGCACGAAAACAGTAGAGGGTTAGAAAATGGGATTGTTAAGGCAATAATAAGGTTAAAGGCGCGCGATAAGGACCTTTATACTAACCTAGTACTAACCTAGGCCTTAAAAACGCGTCTAAAAAGTAGGGGCTACCACCTAAGGGGGGGGGTAGCCCCTACTTTTTAAACGCGTTTTTAAGGCCTAGGTTAGTACTGGGTTAGTATAGAAGTCCTTATTACGCGCCTTTAACCTTATTATCGCCTTAACAATCCTATTTTCCAACCCTCTGCTATTTTTATACCCGCGCTAGCTCCTAGCTCACGCGGGGCTTCTAATTTTATATAAAAAGGCCTACTATAATTCTAATTCTATAATATAGAGCCCTCTTCTTCTCCTTCTCTATTAATATTTATATATTTGGTAGCTTTATTTACCTATACTATACTTATACGTCTACCCCCTTACCTTTTATGGATATAGAGTCTCTTAAAAATCTTCTTACCCTATAGTCTACTATAGAAGCCCCCCTAGCCTCCTCTCCCTATAGCCTCTAGAACGAATTTAAGGCCTAAATAGCACGGCTATAGGATATTTATAAGGCCTAGCGCTTAAAGAATACTATAAGGGCGTACGAGCTAAAGTAGAAAGAGTGGGAGGACTAGTATATAAGACTAGAAGGCAATATAAACAGCACCTAGGTAACGGAAGATAAGCTTTACTTATTTTTAGAGTAGTAAGTTATTAATTAAGAATCGCGGGCTGCTAGCTATTAAAAACGGAAGTTAAAACAGAAAGAGATATAGAAAGATAGCAAGTAGGTAAAAAAGAGGTAGAAAATAACCATAGGAGGGCTGCTAAGGGGAAAGGCAGCTATAGGGGTAGCTATAGCCGCAGGGGAGAAAGCTATAAAGGAGAAAGAGATATAGAATAAAGAGGCCTTAAATACCCTATTTAATAAGACCATCTAATACTTAGTTATAAATAGCTACATCTCTACTATTACTAAGCTCTATATATAGTAGTTAGAAGGCAAGACCTTATAGCTACTATAAAAGGCAAAGCTCTTAGCAGTACTAGATAGCGTCCACTATAATAAAAACTAAATTTAATGCGTTAACTTTATTAATTAAGGCCTATTTATAATTACTAGCGGCTATAACGTTAAAGGGCTTAAAAAGGTAATTACTTAGTACTAGAAAACGGGCTCTAAGATACTAGGTTTAGTTAAGTCTTACCTTTAAACTGCGGCTAAGGATTTATTAGGTTTATATATTACGGTCTATATAGAGTATTTATAGCTACTATTTTCTAACCCGTTTCTTAGGCCATACTACTGTTACCTAGGGTAAGAGTAGATAGGATATTTAGCTTACTAACCTTATCCTTATTAAATTAGAGAATAAAGGGCCTAAACTAGATAAGCCAGCGCCATATATAATTATATTAATAATATAGGGAAAGCAGAATTAATATAGCAAGGTTAAGTATATAGGCTGTATATATAATATTAACCCTATCCTCTACCCTCTCTCTATAATAGCCTTCTACTTCTTTAACTATTAGGGTAAGAATAGTACTAAGAGCTTCCTATCCTTTTAGCAGCTAGAGGACTATTATAACCTATATATCTTCCCTAGTAGTATTAAAGTACCGCAATAGCTGTTAAGCTATTATATGCAATTTAAATAGAATAAGAAGATATTCTAGGGGGTAGAAATTTACTTAAAGGAGAAGACCTATAGCGCCTATAAGTAGAGCGTCTAGCATGCTAAGCTTAGCGGTGTTAAGGAGACCTAAATTAAATAGGCCGGACGCTGGAATATAGATATAATAATAGGAGCCTACCTTAGCTATCTACCTTGCGCGTTTATATAGTTAATCGCCGGCTTCCTAAAGAAAGGAAAGGGCTACTTTCTCCCCTATACGCAAGAGGTGCTAGAGGAGGCCCTTTACTTAAAGATATAGCCTAAAACTAACGTCTGGCTAAAACACATAGAGACCTACTACCTAGAGAAGGCCAATAATAAGGTTATACAGCTTAACCTTACGGGCTTAGGATTTCTACGCCTCCTCTATATACTTAGGGTAATCCTATTACAGGACTTAGTAATCCTATATAAGCAATTCCCGCTCTACCCCCTATAAAAGGACTCCCTCTTTAGCTATAAGGAGTACCAGAGGTTTACTATATAGGTAAAAAGCTCACTAGCTAGCGTAGTTACACTAGATAAGATAATAATACGGAAATACTAGCCCGCCTATAAGGCCATAGCTAAGCTAAGATATAAGGCCGCGATCTTAAAGATAAAGGGGGTTTAATTACACATATAGATAATCTTAGAACGCCTTAGCGAGATAGAAAGGTTATTAGTATTATTTACACCTATATAAATCTAGTAAGGGAAGATAGGTATCTAAATAGTATAATAGAACCTTATAGTAGGAACTACGGTGGGTTCTGTCAATAGGCTAGGTATATAGGTACGATAAGTTGACAACGTAATAACAACTAGTAGAGTGGTTGCCTAACAGATTAACTCCAATTATATTCTAAGATTTACTACAAAGAGAGAACTATCTACAGTAGGGACTGAGGTCCTTTAAATACACAACCATACTCCTAAGAAATCCTCTCTTATACGTAAGGTACGTGTTATCTATATTAAATATAACGTCCCTCTCGTTTAACACAGTCAATACGTTTAATACCACGTAACCTTAGTTACCATTCCTTATCACATAGTTCTACCAGATCTATCCTAGACTGTGCCTATATTAACCAACTAGCTTCCACCGACTCTTCTCTAAGTAGTTATAACATCGTACTTAAAGCATCCGTAATACTATCTCTCTCCTCTTTATCTTCGTTTTTAAAGATTTCTAACATCTCCAAGTCGTCTACTAGAGGTGTAATATCTGTTTAACCAGTCTGGTTAATATCCTTACTTATTATACCTAAAGCTTCTTCTTCTCTTTCCTAGGTTAAGCGTCGCCTTTATACGGTTTCCTCCATACTGTTACTTAATAAAGTGATGGCAATTCCTTACTCGAGGTGCGCTAAAGAGGGGTTAGTTTATATTATACTAGCAAGTCCTTTGTCTTAACAACCCTCCTCTTACTCTAAGTGCACTAAAGCAAACATTTGGTTGTTCTGTAATATTCGCTCTATTTCTAATACTAAGTGTGCGCGTCCTATTACTCTTAACAGTCTTTAAGTTCTCTAAGTAACTTATTATAGGGTCTTATATTTAACTTGCCGCTGCGAAGCTTAATAGTAAGCTGGCCTCCACGCTCCTTAAGGTTTAACGTGCCTTAGAAGAGTCTACACACGTCCTTAAAGCTTAACATTTAGCTTATGCTCGTCTTTAACGCCTTAAACGTATCCGTGAAAAGGTTCATTCTAAGGAGTAGAAACTAGTTTAACAGGGTTTATCTAAGCTAGGTAATAAAAAGATTAGCTCTCCTCCTACAAGGGAAATAACTCCAAGTAGCTCAGCAATTGCTTCTCTTAGGTCCCCCTTAGGTAACTTATTTTTCGGCGATCCTTCTTTATTAATATTACCTAACCTGCTTTCTTCTAATACTCCTATACCTTTCCTATAGCGTTTCTTAGGTTACTTAGTAGTTCCTAGGTAGTCTCACTATAGCCTATCTACTTTACTTTATACCACATTTCATTATCTACATCCTCATAACTAATAATCTTTAAAACTTACTATTCGTCTTCCTCTTATCCTCTATATATGTCTGCCTTATAGACTAATAGCTTAACATTCCCATGTGCTAACTCTAGTATTACAATATGCTATACAGGGTAGATTTTTATTTTAGCTAGTAGGTTTAACTTATACATAACCAATAAAATTCTTTACTTAACTTTAAAAGGTCCTAGTCTAACATAGTCCAACTTCTTACTTAGTTGTCAACTCTTAAAATTTTTGTGTAGTAGCCATACTTTATCCCCCTCCTTAAGATCTGGTCCCTTAAATCTCTTAGTGTTATAGTACCCTTTCATTCGTTCTTATACTAGTTTAGCTGTTTCTTTAAGGTCTACATAAAGATTCATTAACATCTCCATTCTTTATTTAGCTGTGCTACTCGTCCTTTTTACTTAATATGGCGATAATAATATTCTTAGCTTATACCCATAATTCGCCTTAAATGGTAATGTCCCCATTCCTTCTTACAGTGTTGTATTATATGCAAACTGTATAACTAGTAACAACAATACCTAATTGTTTTATGCGTAATTAATATAGTGCCTTAGATACTATTCTAGTGTCTAGTTTAGTTTTTCCGTTTATCCGTCCGTCTGCGGATAATACGCTATAGATATTACTACGCAAACCCCTTGTTCTACCAGAAACACTTCCTAAAATACTACTATAAATCTTGGATCTCTATCCAATATAATCTTGTCTAGTGCTCCATATCTTACAAACACTTCTTTTATATAGATTCTAGCGACATCCTCTGCTAATATCTCTTTAGTGCATGCTATAAAGTATCCCCACTTTATTAGCTTATCCACTATTACTAAAATCGCGTCATAATCTTATCCTATAATAGGATCTCTTAACTTTAGTAACTTAACAACAAAGTCCTATAATATAACCTCCTATAGTCTTCCTAGTATCTCAATAGGTTATAGCCCTCCATACAGCTTATACCTTATCAGTTTGTTTCTTTAGCAATCTAGACATTCCTTTATAACTTATCTCACTAGTCCCTAGATTCCTTAAATAATATACTCCTCTTAAAGTCTTAACACTAAGCCTATAGCTCCATTATGTCCTTATATTATTCCCTTATAGAATTCCTTAACAAATTCTTCTACAATAGACTTAGGTATATACATTGCCTCTCTATTTACATATTGCTCTAAGTCTGGATCCTCTACCTATGCTTTTTAGATTTTTTATATCCACTTACTCTCCAGTAATTTATAGATCTAACTTTCCTTAGTTGCTGTAATTTTTAGATAATTATACCTAATCAATCCATCTTAATCCCTTCGCAATAAAGCTCCTAATAGCTTTTTACTGTTCTATAGTTCAGCCTTTCTACTTAAAGCATCTGCTCGTGTATTGTCTATACCCTTAGTATACTAAATTTCAAAATAGTATTCTATAAGCATTTCCGCCCATCTAACCTGTCTTCAGTTGAGTTCCTTTATTATTAGGAATCCTATAAGGTTCTTATAATCCATCTTAACCATAAATAGTTTCTCTATACCTTATAAAAATGCTCTCTATTTCTTAAGTGCTGCAACTATACCTAACAACTCCTTATTGTAGATATTATAGTTTAACTCTAGCGGTGTCATCTTTTAACTATAGTATGCCACTAGGTGCCATCTATCTTAATATTTCTATAGGAAGCACGCTCCTAGTGTAAAGTCTAATACATCCGTTTCTACAACCGTCTCTAAACCTAGTTGATAGATCTTAAGAACTGGCTCCTAGGTAAACAACTCTTTAACTCTCTTAAATAGTTTTTATTACTCCTTTCCCCATACCCACAGTTCTTCCTTTTTTATTAGCTGCGTAAATAGCTCAATGTCCTATAACTATTACGCTATAAACCTTCTATAGTAATTACAAAACCCTAGGAACAATCTTAACTGTATAACGTTCTCTAGTTCTTACCAATTTACTATAGCCTCAATCTTCTTTAAATCTATACTAAGTTGGCCTAGTTTAATAATAAATCCCATAAAATCGGTCTTCCTAGTAAAGAACTCGCATTTCTTAATTGCTACTAGCATCTGTTCTTCTTATAGTCTCTTTAAAACCTATTTAATATATCCTCCGTGTTCTTCCTCACTCTTTAAGTAAATAATAATGTCGTTAAGGTATACCATAACAAATTCATCTAGGTGTTCTCCTAATACACTATTAATTTACTTCTAGAACGTTACTAGTATATTTATAAGCCTAAATTGTATAACTAATAGCTTATATAGTCCTTCTTTTAACCTAAAGGCTGCCTTCCATTCATTGCCTTCCTTAATTCTAATCTGGTGGTACGCCCATCTCAGATCTATCTTTATAAAGATCTTTACGTTACCTATCCTGTCTTAGATTTCGCTAATTAAGGGTAAAGGATATCTATCCTTCCTGGTAATGCTGTTCAACTATCTATAGTCTATACACATCCTAAGTTTTCCGTTTTTCTTTGGGATAAATAACACTAGATATCCTACTAATAACTACAATAGTCTAATATATCCCTTTTATAAGTTCTCCTAGATAAACTCCTTAAGCGCTACTAACTCTATTTTAGTAAGCTTATAAATTGGAAAGAACTTTAGACTTATTCCCTTTTCTAATTCTATCTCATAGTTCTAAGCTATATACTTTAACAGCTTCTCACTTTCTGGTAACCATAACTTTTTTCCATACTTGTGGTATCTCTTTGGTATATAACTTAAGCCTCACTCAGTTTCTTTATACGTCGCTCCAACTTGGTACTATACCAACTTAGTTTGCTGTCGCACTTTATATCATTATATATTTTTAATATCGACCTATCCTATAACCTAATTAATCTTTAGATTGTATTCCTATAACCAAGGCATTCCTAGTATCGCCTCATCCTGTCCTAACAGTAGGATATTAAAAGACATTCTAACTGGTCTCCCTTTAATAGTTATCTGAATAGGTCCTATTTCAAGATTAATAATGCCTCCTCCATAGGCTATCTAATCTCCTAAAATTATTATAAGTGGATATAGGTGTTCCTTCTATCTATATAATAACCCTATCCTTTCTACTACCTTTAGTGATATGTGGTTCCTAGTTACTCTACTATCTACCAATACTTTAAACTGCTGATCTTGCCACTTAGCTCTTAAATTTAGGTATTATCCTTAAATTCCTTTAAGGGTCTAAGGCTCTAACACTAGTTCCCTCTAGTTCTATACACCTCCCCTTTTCCCAACTATTAGCTGCTTAATTCTATCTATACTTAGTCCATCTTTAGCCAATACTTAGTTTATTTCTTTTCCTCTACATACCATAGACAAGTATTCTCTGGGCACTCCTACCACTGTCATCCATCTAGGCACTTTTTTATAAGGAATCTTCCTAATTAAAATATTAAGTCCCCTTAACCTTGTACTTCTACTAGGTGCCAACTATATATATACTTAGCATTTCTAAACTGCTTTTCCTCTAGTGCCTAATATATTCTTAATAGGTACTTCTAGTTCTTATCTTTAGGTGCTCTATATATATTGCACGTGTTATCTACATAAGCTATCCACAATAGTGTATAATACGCTGCATGTTTTAGGTTAACTCTTAATTTATTTTTATCTTTGAGTTTAAACCTATACCTGGTTAACCTAACCACTAGTATCTCTGCTATGGGTACTAAGATTTATTGCTTGCTTCTTTAGTCCCTAGACCTCTCTTCTAGGTTTCTTAACATTATAATTAATACTCCTTTAATATAACTTATGCGTTTTTCTGTAATGGGTTGGTCTTAGACCACTTTTTTGTCCAGCTATATATAAAAATCTTTCTATTCATTGTTGTGTCATTGCCTATACCACTTTCCATACAACTGGTTTAGTGTGTATGGTCTATCTATTAGAAAGTACCTTGTTATTGCTGTATTATAATATCCTTTAGTATGTCTTTCTTTAAACCTAGTTAGAATATCTAGATCCTCTTTTTATTCTAGTTTATCTAACTACTTTGCCCTAAGTATCCCTACACTCGGCCTATTAGTAACTCTTTATACAGGTGCTCTGTCCCTTATATAACCTAATATAGCTGATTTCTTATCTAGCTTTTGCTCTTACCATACAATAATTCTTATCCTAAACTTATCCATAGTTTCTTATTTTCTACGTCTTGTAGCTGGATTCTTATAGTCGTCTTGCTTTTTAATCCTAGTATTAACTTTTTAATCTTTAGGCTAAACACTATATTTATCTAAAATTGCTAACGTTCTTATTCGTTCCCTAAACTTATAGTTCTTAAACTTGCGTCCTATACTTATTCGTTTATCACTAAACTAAGTTGCTGCCCTTTCCCATTAGTTTTCATTCGTTGTGGGTCCTTAGGTATATCTCATCTCACTTTAAAAATCTTAATCTTCTCTTATCTCTTCTTAAGAATCTTAAGCCTATGGCCTTTTGCCTTTATTAAGTAATAAGCTAGCACTAGCAGTCGTCTACTTACTTAGTTTCTTTTAAACGTTACTCCTATTGTTTTATAAAGCGATGGAAATTGTATCCAACAGTGTTATAACATCCGTTACTAAACCTTGTTTGGTAATGGTCTTAGTCTCTGCTTCTATTGCGTCCTTAAGGTTTAAGTACTCTTAGTTAGCCTCCCTTTTATCCTTATCGCTGTTAATTAATAAGTACTCTAACTCCATTATTAATACTACTAATCTTTATCCGCATGTTGCTGTAACATCTTAATCTAGCTTATAGAGTTAATCTTATTCTTTATCTAACTCTCTGGTTCCTCGGAGTCCTTTTAACTCTAGCTTCTATAGCTAATAGCTTACGCCATACTTAGCGTCCTTATAAATTCGGCATGCGTTGTTATAACAATACGCAAAACTGTTAATTAAACACTCTTTTATTCCTTACAGTGCACCATTATCTCTTTGTATGTATGTGCCGTCTGCTGGTCTAGTTCCCTTTACTACATAGTTACTCTAACCACCTCTATAGTCTCTAGCGAAATAACCCTATTTTCCGCAATTTATGCAAGCTCTATCTTTAAACTATCTTTTTTACTATAGAGTCCGCCTAAACGTCTTCTACTGCTGAGATCCCTAGTTTAGCCTCTACTCCTTAGTCCTTTAATTACTTAATCCTCAACCTCTGGGTTTCTATAGTTTCTTTTCCCACCTTTAGGTTTCTTTAGTACCGCTTAGGTCTATTAGCTCTGCGCCATTCCATAGTTTTTAACTCTACGTCTATTGTTGCGTACTCTGCGCCTTATATAACTATAAAACTCTATCTTACCCTCTTTTAGCTTGTTCCCTTTAGTAGATCCTATTATTAATCTTTATTAACTAATCTATTAACTCCCTTAGAGTATCCACATCTTCTATTAGGATAATTGCGTCCTAGACTTTAGCCTTAAGTCCTTATTTATACTATACCATAAGCGCCCTATTATTCCACTTAACCTACATAGCTAGTGTTTAAAACTGTGTTATATACTTAATTACTAAAGTACGTTATACTAAATTCTGAAGCTTTCGTTCCGCTATGGTTATAGCCTCCAGGTCTCTAAACATTTGTATTAGTCACTCTGCGAACCTATTCTAACTAGTAAATATATACCGTATATCCTAGTTAGTAGTTGTTATGCCATTAGCCTATATTTCCGTAAAATACGGCTTAAACCACTTAAGTGCCCTCCCCATTAGGAACAATCCTGCATAGGCTACTTAATCCAACAATATTGCTAACTTCGCTCCTTCCTGTACTACCTTAAAGTGCATTTGCGTAAGAAATCCCTTAAGCTTTAACTTCTCTCCGGAGAATTGTTTAATTAAAGGTAACTTAATCTTTACTGCTCTAATTCCATTAATGCGTTTTTTAAGTATCCTATTATTGTCTTATAAGTGATTAACTATTTCCTATAACTAACCTTATATAACCACTTAAGAATCCCTATTGTCCATACTAGTATCACCTAGCCCTAAGGTTATAGCTCCCATTAACACCGTTATAACTAGTGCTGCTCTTAGTGGCATATTATCCGAGTTTATTCCAATACCGTAACCTTAGTAGTAAATGTGTAACAGAACCTTATAGCAGGAACTATAGTAGGTTCTATCAATAGGCTAGGTATATAGGTACAACAAGTCAACAACGTAATAATAACTAGTAGAGTGGTTACCTAACAGATTAACTCCAATTGTATTCTAAGATTCACTACAAAGAGAGAACTATTTACGGTAGGGACTAAGGTCCTTTAAATACATAACCATACTCCTAAGAAATCCTCTCTTATACGTAAGGTACGTATTGTCTATATTAAACGTAACGTCCCTCTTATTTAACATAGTCAATACGTTCAACACCACGTGACCTCGGTTACCATTCCTCGTCACATAGTTCCACCAGATCCATCCTGGACCGTGCCTATATCAACCAACTAGCTTCCGCCGACTCTTCTCTAAGTAGTCGTAACATCGTACTTAAAGCGTCCGTAACAAATAGGGCCTATAAAGTCTATATATCCGTTTTTAAACGGCCCCATATCTGTACCTATATCTGTACCCGTATCTATGCCTATACTTACGTCCGTTCCTAAACGCGTTAACGGCCAGATTCCGTCTTTAGATAAACCCTCTCCCGTATATCCAACCCCTAAAGAGATACTAAGAGGTCCTTAACTATCTACTACCGTAGAGTCTGCTTAGCCGTCTACTATAACGTCTACTATAATATCTACTATACCCCTATAGCAGCTGCCGCAAGCTTCTACTATACCCCTACTACAGCTGCTGTAAGCTAACACTTAACCTCTCCTATTTATCCTTAACCTATAGGCGCCGCTAAGGAAATATAAGATGCTTTAGGGCGGTAATTCGGTGTTCTAGCTCTGGGCTAAGTGGACTTTAGGGCTAGCAGGTAGGCCGTTAATTAAAGCTCTCAATTGCTACTAGGGGGCACACTAGCGGGTTAATAGCGAGGCTATATTCTATAGCCATCGCCGTAGGATAATTAAGGATATAAAACAGCGCGTAGAAGACGGTATAGTAAAAGATAAGAGACAGGCTATTAACTAGCTAGAATAGTTATAAGGCTAGCGTTCTTTGGATTGGCTTTATAAGAATATCTAACTACTAGGCGGGGGAGGGAAAGGGAGGGAAAGGCTCCATATTAAGCAGTATATATATATATATAATACTATTTTACTATAGGACTACTACAGTAACCAAGACGCCTTAATGTAGGACTCTACTAGTAACCAAGACGTCTTAATATAGGACTATACTGCAGTAACTAAGACGCCTTAATATAGGACTATATACTCTAGTAACCGAGACACCTTAATATAGGACTATACTCTAGTAACCGAGACGTCTTAATATAGGACTACACTATAGTGACTAAGACGCCTTAATATAGGAATAGAGCCCGTTTAGGTGTTGTAAATTTAGAGCAACATTACGCGACCGTCTAGAAGTACCGATTTAACACAAATTATATACCTTTTCACCCAAAATCGCGTGCGAAAGTACTCGGGGGCGGTTGCTGCGCGACCTCGTGCGGGGTTCAGGCGCGTTATCAGCAGGGGTGGCCCTAACCTCGTATTAACCCGGGTTGTAACCGCGCCAAATCAGCCCCCCCGATATGTGATAGGTAGACGAGTAGGCAGACCCTGGTGCCCTCATTGGCTTTTACCGTTTTGTTTGACTTGGCGCGCCGCTGACCGGAATAGCTCCGCCCTCACTGGTGAACGCGTCAGGAAGTCTAGTTTCCAATACATCTTTAATATTTGTCTCCCTTCCCTTCCAAACTCCTTCGTTTCCAAGAATCTCACATATCTTCCAAATGTCGTTAATAGACGCTTTAGGTATGGCCACTGAATCCCTCGTCCTCAGTAGCGATCGTCTGAAGCTTGTTCCCTTTCCTAAACGATGGGAGCTTTTACGGCCCGAACTGGAACGCCTGTTTTTAGACGAGAGACATAGTTATGCATACCTCCAAAATGAAATGAAGAACAGGTTCGACTTTGATGCAAAGTAAGTCGATGGCTTTCGTACCACCCTGTAGCTGCGTGCAAGGCTGATAAGTTCCGCATCAGCGAGAACCAGTACCGTTATCAATTTAAGAAATGGGGATGGAAAAAGAATGTTTCCTCGAAAATTAAGGATAAGATCGTGTCTAGAGCACAACAACGAGCTGCTGCTGGAAAGAGCACGGCTGTTACATATCAAGACAAACCAGTAGAGATGAAGAAAATCCGAAGACATGCGAAAGAACTCGCTAGGAGAAGAAACACTGCAACGTTATCCGAACGGGCTTCGAATTCGGTTCCCAATATCTTCGGTCATTCGTCTATTTTCAAAAATCGAATGTAAAGTCTACATGGCTATCAGTTAGAGTCCTGGGCCTTACTAACATCAGCAGCTTCCTCCCATGGAGCATGCCGTACGCCGCAATGCTTCCATCAAAAATCCCGCTCACAGACCAACCTTCCCCCTTCAATCCGTCCGGATCAACCCCAAGTGACATATCAATGGAAACACCCCCAGCTTCCGGCCAATCTCCAGCCGGTGCCCCTTCTCCGCTGTCTGCTACTCTAACCAAAAAGACCTTATCTGATCGAGCCCGGTTATTTATCATTGGAGATTACGACGGCCTTGTTCGATCACTGAATGACAGAGAGCGGGAGTGAGTAGTGCTAGTTTCAATCAAGCGAAGACTACTGAGTTTTCCACTAGGATCATGTCGAATTGGCTTTACCAGTTTTGGCTCTTTTCATTCAACACTGCGAAGTATTGGGGTGAAGGACCACGTTATTGGAAGGCACAAAACCTTGGATTAATTCAAAATGAGGAGCAATACTCAGTCCTATCTACCGGTCAACATAAGATGGTCATCACGTCGCCTTTAGCATCTCTTGACCAATCGGGCCCCTCTGCAGAGAATGTCTGCCCTTCCCAGCTATGTCGGTGGTCGATTCACATCTTCCAAGAAAACTACGAAGCTATTCCTAGCCCTCCTCCCGAGCCATTTGATGAGCCAGAAACGAGCAGCTCTATGCGGCCCTGGCCAGAAACCTGGCACCACCCGCCTTTCGAAGACAGACTCCGAGACAATCTAATGCATCACGACTTCAGCAGTATCAATCGAGAAAACCTACCCTTAGCCGTTGACGTCGTGGGAAAAGCCGCAGAATGATCGCAAGATCAACTCTTCATAGAAGCCTTAGGATTCTCTATCATGGGGCGTAACCCGTCCCTTGTCGCAAACATATTGCAGAAAGCAATTGACGCAGAACTAGACCTTACGGCTCTCTATCCACTTCACCTTGCCGTTATCTATTTAGACGGCTCAAAGTCCTGTTGCCAGGTGCTTCATTTAATAAGCATGGCCGTTGGGAATGATCGTGAAACTTATATCGACGAACTGGGACATACGGTGCTGGACAATATAATGATTACCATTCTGAAGAACCATTCATCTATTAAACCAGGAATTGTTGATGACGCTTTGAGAGGCGAACTGCATTTTCCTGGTGAACAGGCTAGCATCTGTGGACGATGGGATGCAGATTCCGATTGCTATCGTGCTCTATTGGCCAGCGGAACATCGACCATTCCCTTCGCATGGAAGCACAAATTTTGCCATACATCAATCCAGGTGGTCTGCCATTGTATTGAATTATTGGCTTCTCATGTTATCGCTAGATTGCTACACAGTACCCCAAGCGGCCTCTTCCTGAAGCACTGTCCCTGCTGCGGGATGAAGCTACAACTCCTACCACTACATGCTCTTGTGCTTACTGCGTTCTACCTTGGAAATGGCGGTTGTGAAGATGAGGACCTCTTCGGGATGATCTGTTGTCTACTATGTCTTTTACGCAACGGCGGACATCATCACGTCTCGGAGGCCGCTGAGATATCTCTCTCATTATTATTTGATGAAGATGATGGTCATACCTGCACTCATAACAGCCTCTCCCCAGCTGAGTTGGCTGAGACCCTCTGGCAAACAAAAGTCAGTTATTGGTCGACCACAGCAGCTATGGGGTGGCAGATCTTGCTTCATATCATTCGAGAAGCTGAAGAGGGTTCCGGGGATCGGCATGGACTACTTGAGCCTTCTAGTTCGGGCTATCTAACTGACTGTGGCTTCCACAAATATTATGATGGGGATCACCTATTTGGTGCGAATGAGCGCTTAGGTCATATTTGGGCAGCTGCTCAGACTGAGTTACTGACATACCGTCGCCGAAGCGAAGATGAATCGTGGACATCTGAGAACTTCGATATGGAAGCGCTTCTTCAGAGCCTAGAGACTAAGACTGCAGTATCCATACCTCTTGTTCAGAAGAGCATTATGAGAAGTTATTGTCCATGCGGTCTCTTTAAAGACGGTTGGATGGAGTGCTCCTATGGTGTACGCCGTGAAGACGCTGCTGCCTATTACTTTTCGAACCTTGATGATTGGGCTCGGGCATCTATGCTTGATGATAATGTCGTAGCGGAATTTGGTCGTGATTTTTATGCTTGACTATGCTGAGACACAAGGTTGCAGCCTGGAAAGCAGCGTCAACACTACCCTTGTATATCTCGTATATCTCGTATATGGTTGAAATAAGTCAAAGAATGAGTCATAGACTCAGGAGTTAGGGGTCTACTGTTATGTACTTATTCCACTTGATTTTCATAGATTTAGAATTAAGTCGCTCGTTTAATTCCCACACAATGTAAAGCTTACAGTTATGAGCCCAGGCTTGCCGGCCAAGATCCGGGCAGTAACACTTGGCAGTAACTTTACTGCCCGAATCTTTTGCCAAGTTCGATTCTGCCTGTGTAAAATCAGTGGCTTGGAGCTTGTTTTTAGTATTGTAGATCTTAATTTTAGAGCCGTATATTAATTATTGGCATAGAGCCACGGCGTTACCATTTAGTCATGCTTAAGTTGTGATCTGCACCTGCATTGTAAGCCTTAGCGTGGTATTATATACCAAAATATTTAACTATAAGGTTTAGGAAGGGGTTATAATTTAATTTAATTATATATATTACAATATAAAGTTACCGCGGCGCAGTGGTACGGTAAATTCTGTAATTACTTTAATTTAATTTAGAGCTAGCCTAATATAATTACACCATTCTCCTAAAGTTCTTAAGTGGCCTATTAGGCCATAATGTAAATATATAGGTTTTATAACTTGGGGCGTTAAAAATAAGATAAGAACAACACAATTAATTTAAAGCCTTGCTAATACGTGGATTAATAGGAAATAACTTTTTTTTTAATAATTTTAATATGCTATAGATGGGAACTAAACCTGCAACCTCCTACTACCTAATTAGGCTAAGGGCCTCGGAAATAATATAATAAGGCTTATAAGGCTCTGCGGTAATGCAATAAGGCTTATAAGGCTTGGCGGCAATATAATAAGACTTAGCGCTAAGCATTAGAAGGAAGTTAAGGCTGCTTAGTTACTGCAGGAGCTATAGGCTTAAGGTAGTGTTAAACTTTAGGAGAGTTAATTATTTGGGGTGTCTTTATTACTATAGTGGCTACTATAGTAACAGAGACACCTCAAATATTAAGATTGTGATTATTAAAAAGCAGCGAAATGGTGTTAAATGGCTATATCTCTAGTTAACTCTAAGCCAGTATACAATTTCCTAACTAGGCTTAACCTGCTATACACCTAATTGCTTAGTCGTATAGGTAGAATAACTGTAGCTTATATCTTAAATTACAACAACCTAAAGTCCTAAGTATTTAGCTATGTAAGGGAGTTGTTAGAGTTATTAGAATCTTTAGAGTCCTAGCTAAAGGATACTAGTGTAGGAGACGGTAAGCTAAATAGACGGATAAATATATTTAACATTATTAACGGTTGCTCTTAAGAGGATTTGGATAAGGTTAATAACTAGGTTAACTAACGTTTCCGCTTATTAGCAGCTACTTATAGTAAGCACTGCAATCTTATAGGTACAGTTAATGCAGGTAGTGCATTTAATAATATTTTAAGCTCCTTATAGACCCCTACTACTAATCTCTATCTCTTCTTCTATTAAGATTTCTATTGTTTTGCCTGCTCTTTATACTTTATAGCCTTCTTAGCTTACTTAAGGCCAGTAAGACTACACTTATTAGCCTTATCCTTCTTCTTAAAGTCTACCTTTAAAGTCTAAACTAGATTAGGTAGCTCTACTAGTATAGTATTATCCTTTTTACGTACCCCTTTAAACTTAAGAAGAAGCTATTAAGTCTGCCACTAAAATAAGTCTATAAGAACTTCTACTTGCTTAGTAGGGTATAATTTAGTAATTGTGTTATATACTATAGTCGCCGCACCTAACGCCATATCTACTCTATTATTGCTAAAGCGGTTACTATTAGTAATAGCTTTATTATTGGGACTAAGTTAGGTGTTATAACTTGGTTGCTAATTAAATCTAATAGTAGGCGGCCTATTAAGTAGCCATTAGGGGTAAAGAAGGCTTAGTGGCAATAATACTAATTTCTATAGAGCCTTTTCTATCTAATAATAATATAGGAGGCTATATTAAATAGAAAAATTATAGTTGCCTTACTCTAAATAGCAGCCATATTTACTATAGCTATCTTTAATATTAAATCTTTATATATAGAACTTTAGGAGTTACTAATATATATAAGCGATAACATAATTACTTTTAAGCGGCCTGTACTTTTTACTATCCTTAATAAGCTGGCCAAACTATCTATAGTTGGATTTAATAACTTCCTATTCGTCCTATATAAGCCTAATAGCCTTATTAGTTACTTAACCCTATAGTAATTAAAATATATAAATATCTTAAAGCTAGAAATACTCCCTATAATCCTTATATTCTAATCTTTTATACTCCTTAAATCTCTTATTAATTACCAACTTAATCTAATTAATAACTTCTAGTAATGTAAGGTCTTTATATAACCTTGCTTTTATTACTAGATAAATTAATTCGCCCCTTTATAAGGTGTTAGCACTAAGATTATAGTAATAACGCGTATAAGCCCTATTAAAGTAGGCCTCCCTTAAGCCCCAGTGATCTTTAATTTTAAAAGCCTCTAGCTAGCTAAGTTAACGCATAAGTATATTATAATTGGCTTTAAGTTTAGTGGGACTCTCTAACTTAGTATATGCCTAAATTAAGTTATCTAATATCTTCCACTTCTCCTTTAAGTACTTACCACTGTTAACTAATATAGTCTTAATATTTTTAACAACGTGCTACTTACAGAGTTACATCTGGATATCCTCCTTAGTAAGCTTTTTGGTAGCTAATATAAATCTAGCTCCCTAATTGCTAATATAAACTTTTAGGGCAGGTATATTATAGAACATAAACTTATTTATAAAGTTATACATCTCTTTAAACACCTACTTAGCCTTAAATAGAATAATTAAGTATATAATTAAAACTGTCTTGCTAGTATTTATTATTATTACTATAGTTAATAGCGGTATGCGGAGCTAGTTTATAGAGAATATTATATTAGTATAAATATAGAAGCTAGAGGCAAATTAATATATAAAAGTAATTTATTTAGGAGTTGCAAAGGTAAGTTAAATAAGGATTTAAGAGGTAGGGTTACCTAGGGAGAAGAGCAAGTTAGTGTTAAGTTAGTGATAGATAGCAAATAAATATCCCAGGCGCTTTAATACTAAAGTACTCTAAGATATGCCACCGTACGGTTAAATTATTATATTTAGTGGGTTCCGCCATACTAATTTATAACTTAGATGTACTAAAAAATGCTATATTATCTATGCTGCCAGAATAGGGGCTAAAGAAGGCGTTTATCTAATAGACCTATATCCACTATAGCAACTTATTCTATTCCTGTTCTTTCTTTAAAGCTATAAGATACACCTATTTAAAGGGCTAGCAAGTAATTTAGATAAAGGGGAATATTCTTTTTAATAGAGTCTTGTTATTACTTAGATATTATAATTGCCCTAATCTTGCCACCTCTTAAATTTACTAAATAAAATAGTAAGCTTACCTATTTTAGTATTAACTTCTATATAGATATATAAGCAAGTATAAAAGCTAGCTTATTAGAGAGCTGAATAGAGCTCTATAAATTACTCCTGCTTTATTACACCTCCTATCTATTTACCCTAATATACTTACCCTCCCATATTCCAGTAGTTATAACTACTTATTAATGGCAAGTTGTTAGTGTTACGGCGCTGGTGGAAAACGGTGGATTATGGTAGACGTTATGGTAGACGTAAAGTTACGTGAGCTCACGTGACCCGAGGATTGTATAAGACTTCGAGTGACGCTGCCCTTCTTCTCCTTTCCTTTCTCTAGCTTTGGATCCTCGTTTATAGACAATCCAATCGTATAGGCTTGTGCGACCTTCTTGCCGTGCTTGTGCCTTGATTGACTAAGTCGCTAATATTATCCAAAGCTCGTCACTACTCTTCTTTCCTAAGAAGGAACTTAAATATATCTATAAGGCCACGAATAGGATAAGGATACAGAACAGGACCCCAAGGACATTACTAGGACTATAAGGACAGGACAGACCCCCAAGAACCAAAAGAACACGAACAGAACGCGAAACCTAAGAATAGGACACGCACGGACTAGACCCCCTAGGAAATAAACAAACACTGGAAATTACCTAATACCCCTACTACCATGCCAAGAAATACAGCAGTTGGCAAAGCTGCTGTAGGACCCGCAAATACCTCTAATAGTGAAACAGTCGCCGTCTTAACCCCCTAGGAAGAGCTCGCAGCAGCTAATGCCGAAATTAAGCGGCTTTAAGAGCTGCTTAAAACCAGAGACACCCCTATACCTAGTAAGAAGTTATTAGACACCTAGAGACTTGCTATAGTCCTTAAGGCCCTAGCCCAACGTATAGCATCAGCATCGTTGTGGTCCGCAAAGGTTGCGGACCCCCTATTGCTTACAGACGGAACTGACCCTATATTTGACAATTGGAAGCTTTAACTGCAAGACAAGCTTAAAGTTAATATAGACCACTTCCCTACTACCCAAGCTAAAATGGCCTACGTCTTTAGCCGTACTGGTAGGGACGCACAGACGCACCTACGTCCGCGATATGCCTAGGACTTAGCAGACCCCTTTCTCTCTAGAGAAGAGATAATTAACTACCTATCTTCCATTTATAAGGACCCCTTTAAGATACAGAACGCCCGTCTTGACTATAAAGCCCTTAATATAAAAACGACAGAGACCTTTTTAGTCTTTTAGACCCGCTTTTTATACCTAGCTGGACAGGCTCAAATCCCCTAGGAAGATTTAATGCTAGACCTCTTTAACAAGCTTACCCTAGACCTATAGCGCGCCGTACTACCGGTTTATACTACTATACAGACGCTAAAGGAACTTATGGACTAGTGCCTAGCTATTAACTAGGGCCTCCGCCGAATTAAGGCACGCGCTAAGCGGTATAAGACTAGAAGCTCCGCCAACCAGAATATAAGTACTATAAGAATGGGCCATAGCGCCCTAGTAAGATCTGCAACCCCTACGGTACTAACTATACCGCCCACCGTTAACCTAGCGGCTAGCCGTATAGCTAGCCCCGCTGTGGGTCCGGCGAATACTTAACCTACGTACAGCAACTCTTAAAGATAGGCCCTTAGTAATTAAGGAGCCTGCTTCTTATGCGGCTAGAAAACCCACTTTGTAAAAGACTGCCTAATAGCGGCAAAGATAAACAAGGTCCTGTTAATTTAGGAGGATAGTATAAAGTTGGAAAAAGAGGAACCCTAGAGCAAGACTTCTTTCTAGGGTTAAAAGGAATTAATATATTATATGTTAATCTGGGTTGGCTAATTAGTAGAAGAAGCTGCACTATCCCTTATACTTTATTCCGTAATGGATATTAAGTTTTAACCTCTATTTTAGCTGACTCTGGAGCAAATGCCTTTGCCTTAATAGATATATAGTGTGCTGTAAAGCTGGCTAACTTTTTAAATGTACCTTTTAAAGAACTGCCCAAACCAATTCCTATTCGCGGGTATAACGGACGGATAGGACTACCTATTATAACTATCTTGCGGATTTACCTCCGTATAGATGGACGAAGGTAGTATAACATCCCCTTTCTTATTACGGATCTAGGAAGCCACAATATAATTTTAAAAAGAAAATGGCTAGCCTATCTAGGCTTACAGCTTGATATATAGAGTAGATGGCTTGTCTGGCCCAAAACCCTACCCCCAATACCTTCTTTTATAAAGGAAATTAGCATTACAATGGAAAATCTTATGCGGCTATAGATAGACACCGTCCACCAGGCCAATGCTATGCGTAGGGACTAGGCCTTTAAGAAAGATATATAGCTTAATCCGCAACGGGTCTATATACTACGCCATCCCTAGACTACCGATATTGCACCACCAGCACTAGAAACCTAGGAAGTTAGTAATAAGCCAGCTGGCTTAGGCCCTATATATCTATAAAGAGCAGCAAGGAATATCGGACGCTGTACTAAACGTATGGACCGGAAGGATAATTTACAGAAGATAGAATAGGAGCTAAGGAGGGTTGTAACCCCTCTACCACAAAATACAGTCTATGGAACGTCCGTAAAGAAACCTATAAACCTCCCACTAGTTAATATCTGCTGTATTAGTGCCATAGGGTTCTACCAGAACTTAAAACGGCCTAATACCATTGCCTTTATAACTAGCTTATATGAAATTGACCAGATAATTAAAGACAAGGAAGCCCTAGCCCATAATTAGCTTAGTGGGGAAAGTAAGCTTATAGATAAGGAGCTGGTAGAACAGAAACTACCCCATTAATACCAGGAATTTAAGGACGTATTCTCCAAGGCAGCATCCAATATACTCCCGCCTCACCAACCGTACAACTATAAGATTGAGATTGAGCCAGATAAAGAAAATACCCTTAGCTATAGCCCCCTCCGCCAGTAATCTACTGACAAACTATAGGCTACTAAGCAGTACCTTATTAACAACCTTAATAAGGGCTTTATTAAGCCTAGCCAAGTCCCCTTTACCGTACCCATTCTCTTTGCAAAAAAGCCTAACGGCGGACTCTGTTTCTATATTAACTACTATAAACTAAACTATATAACCCGCAAAGACCGATATCCGCTGCCCTTGCTTAAGGAAACGCTAGCCCATATAAATAAGGCTAAGATCTTTATAAAGCTTAATATTTACTAGGCCTTTTACTAAATTAGAATAGACCTAGGATCTAAAGATCTTACCATATTTTAGACCCGCTACGGATTATATAAATATAAAGTACTACCTTTTAGATTAACTAACGGACCAGCTATATACTAGCGGTATATAAATAACGTACTCTTTAACTACCTTAATAACTTCTATATAGCATACCTAGATAATATTATAATCTACTCTAAGAATAAACTGGAATATTAGGAACATATCTATAAAGTCCTATAACGGCTCCGCAAGGCTGGTCTCTAGGCCAATATTAAGAAGTTAGAATTTAGTGTTAAGCGTACAAAGTACCTAGGGTTTATTATCAGTATAGATGGAATTAAGGCCAACCCAGAGAAGACAGCCGTAATTAACTAGTAGATACCCCCACGGACTATAAAGGGGGTATAATTATTTTTAGGTTTCTGTAACTTCTACTAACGCTTTATTAAGAACTATAGCAGGATCGCCTAGCCCCTTAACCATCTTACTAAGAAAGACCAGCCCTTCCACTTTAACGCCATATATAGGCAGGCCTTTAATGAGCTTAAGAAATGGCTAGTATTAGCTCCCCTACTTACCCACTTTAACCTGGAACGGCCCTTGATGCTAGAAACTAATGCCTTAGATGGCGTAATAGCTAGTGTCTTTTCCCAGAAGCAACTAGACGGAGAATAGCACCCTATTACTTACTATTTAAAGACTATAATAGATGCCAAGCTAAACTACCACATCTATGACAAGGAAATGCTGGCTATTATCTCTAGCTTTTAGCACTGGCGTATATAGCTAGAAGGGACCCCTAAGCCTATTAAGGTGGTTTTGGATCACAAGGCCTTAGAATACTTTATAATAACAAAGGCCCTTACGGCCTAGCAGGCACGCTAGGCGGATATTTTATCTTAGTTCCACTTCCTAATTATATATAGGCCAGGCGCAACCAACCGTGTAGATGCCCTTATAAGGCGCGAACAAGACCTAGATAGCTAGATAGCTATAAAGATCTTATTATAGACTTAAACACTACTATAACTAGAGCACCTTAACCCCTAGATACAGGCAGAACTAAATACGGACCCTTTAGACGCTAAGATATGTCCTATTAACTCTATGGAACTTAACCTTATTAATAAACTATTATAGGCAAACCGTACAGCCCCTTCTCTACAGGAGTACCGTAAAAAGACAAAGGACGCTATAAGCCCATGGTCCCTTGGAAACGGACTTCTTAAGTACCACAAACGGCTAGCGGTAGCAGAGGAACAGAACTTACGGACTTGGATTATTGCTAAAGCATATACTTAAGTCTCTACGGCCCACCTAGGAAAAAATAAGACTTGTAAGATTATTGGCGACCGTTACTACTAGCCTGGAATGGTTACGGATATTAACCACTATATACAGAACTATAACGACTGCTATAGGTCTATAATTCCACGAGACAAGACCCTAGGACTGTTAAAACCACTCCCGATACTAGAACGCCCCTAGCAGTATATCTTTATGGATTTCCACAAGCTACCTATAGACCGTGACGGATATGATATAGTTATAATTCTAGTTAACCGCTTTAGTAAGCGCCCGTTCTTAATTCCCTGTCACAAGAATATTAATGCTAAAGAGGCGGCCTAACTATATATCTACTACGTCTACCGAATCTACGGACTACTAGATACTATTATATCCAACTACAGGCCGCAGTTTATATCAGCCTTCTAGAACGAGTTCACCTGGATCCTAAGTATTAGGCTAAAGCTCTCTATGGTATACTACCCCCAGACAGACAGTTAGATAGAGATTGTAAATTAATACTTAGACCAAAGACTCCGGCCCTTTGTTAATTACTTTTAGGACAACTAGAGCGAACTACTACCTATAATAAACTACGCCCAGGCTACCCTACCCCATAACTCTATAGGATTTGCACCTATCCAGCTAGAAATAGGATATTTACCCTATATAAGCTTTAACTGGGAAAGACCAGAAGGGCCACAGACTATACGCGAAAAACTATCTTATAAGGAAGCACGGTATTACGCTAAACGCTTAGAAGAAGCCTGGAAAGTAGCCCGTATAAACCTAGTAAAGGCCTAGAAATCAATGGAACAGCAGGTAAATAGGTATAGGCGTAAGCCCGACTTTACTATAGGCGATAAGGTTTAGGTTATAATAAAAAACTAGAAGATAAAACGGCCTAGCTATAAGCTAGACTATCAGATAGCAGGACCGTATAAGGTCCTTAAAAAGAGAGGTAACTCCTATAAAGTAAAGCTCCTGGATTTAATTAAGGTCTACCCTATCTTCTCGCTAGATAAGCTACGGAAAGCTATAAACAACCTACTACCTGGACAAAAGAATAAACCGCCCCTACTAATTTAAGTTAATGGCGATAACGAATAGGAAATTAAAGAAATATTAGCCTGTAAACTCATAAGGGGAACGCTAAAGTATTATATTAGTTGGAAAGGATATAACCCAGACCCTACTTGGTACCCTATATAGAACTTTATAGGTAGCCCCTATAAGCTCTAGGACTTTTATAGCTGTTACCCTAACAAACCTAGACCGCCAAAATACCTAGACAAATAGATGGAATGCTGGTATAATAAAGACAATAAGCTACCAGAAGAGCATAAAGATAAGAACGCCCTATAAGTATAATACAGACTACAAAGCCTGAGGGCAGGCTTTTTTGGAGGGGGGGGGTAATGTTACGGCGCTAGTGGAAAACGGTGGATTATGGTAGACGTTATGGTAGACGTAAAGTCACGTAAGCTTACGTGACCCGAGGATTGTATAAGACTTTGAGTGACGCTGCCCTTCTTCTCCTTTCCTTTCTCTAGCTTTGGATCCTCGTTTATAGACAATCCAATCGTATAGGCTTGCGCGACCTTCTTGCCGTGCTCGTGCCTCGATTGACCAAGTCGCTAACAGTTTGTGGATAGGAGCCGCTATACCTCTTCTATAGATATATTAGCAGCCTAGTAGTTAAGGGCTTCCGCTATGGCTTCTGCATACTATAGCCAATAGTTCCTATATTTTAGAAGAGAGAGAGGATTTAGTATAGCTGCGTAGATATATATACCGTTATTAACTTTTATAACCTAGGTAATAACTCCTTTATCTATACGCTTATAAGCAGAGATATAATAGGGACAATTTTTCTTTAAAATCTTTCTATTTGGCCGCCTAAGTAATTAACCTTCCTTATCCTTCTGCTAATGATTATTCTTAGTAAGCTTCTAATAGTTGCGAGTCTCTCCACTATAAGCTCTGCATTTTGTTGGCCACGGAGGTAGCTTTAGACCGTCTTACTATTGTCTTTGATGCCTAGTATCCTATGTAAGACTACCCTAGTGCTTACCCTCGTATTTCGTATGTCTTAGTAGATATCTCTATTGCCTAAATCTCCCTCTTTTCCTATTCTAGCATCTTCCTTATGTATATAAAGATCCTCGAGAGCCACCTTTAATAGACAGATCACTTGTACAATTCTGTGTCTCTACCTATCAACCAGCTTAAGTCATTTGTCGTAATACCTGCCTGGCTAAAAGTTATAAGCCTAGTAACCTTCTAAGCACCAGGGAGATTTTAGTGGCCAGACAACTACCACTAAGCCTCTTAGAGCATAGTTCGTTACGAAATAACGCGTTATTTTCGCGTAAGCGCGTCTCTTTACGCAACCTCAAGAAAATAACAAGCCACCATGGCACCCACAACAACGGACTCTACGAACCCTCTTTTGCTATCCCAAAAAAACTGGCCTATATGGTTTCAATTTATCCGCCAAGAAGCAAATTTTGTAAAGATCTGGGACTATGTCAACCTAGATAAAACGGAGAACGAAATCAAGCAAAACAATAAGCTAGCCATACCTACGATAGCAGCAGCTCCTACAGCACCTGCAGCAGCACCTGCGGACCCTGCAGCACCAGCAGCAGATCCTGCAGCTCCTGCAGCACCAGCAGCACCAGCAGCGGCCCCTGCAGCTCCAGCAGCAACTCCAGCATCTACGGGAACAGCTACACCTGGGTTATCAAGTTAATAAGAACAACAACCTCAGCAATCTCTAGAGACACAGAGAATGCTCTTTAAGCTCTATAAGCTATAATAATAGGACTACCTAAAGCGGGAAGAGAAGCTCTACACATTTGTAGCACTCTTGCATGCCACCATAGGCACAAACTTCTTAGGGTATCTTAAGAATCTTACCACACTATATTTAGTTCTAAGACAGCTAAAGAAGGTAGCAAAGCCATCACAAGCTACATTGTAGTAAATAGTATTAGATAATCTTAGGAAAAGGAAACAAGGCCCTAAACGCTAGACTCTGGAATTATGGCTTCAGCTTCATATCACTATTATACAGAACGGCGAAGAGCTTAAGAAAGGACTAATAGAGGCAATAGAAAGCAGCGTTATACAAGCTTTTATCTAGGACTATAAGGAGATCTGTCTAGCTCTATATTATGCCTTTATTTAGAAGGTAGCAAAGAGGTCAGAGAAGCTTAAAATGTCAACAATAATTAAGGAATTTAACCTCCTCTATAAGCATCCAAATATGGGATATAATGCCCATACTACACTATTAGGGCAGCTAGCTGCAGATCCTACAACATCTACCACCCCAGTACCCTCTCAATCAACTAAGACAAAGTGCTTTACTTATAGTTTACCCTATAAGTTAAAGAATTACAAGTAGCTGTTTTAGTCTCTCTAAGGTCCAAACTTTATACCAAATAACAAGTATCTATAGAGGTGTTAGGAATGGCTCAAGGTCCCAACAAATAAGCAGTATTATAACAAAAGGGTCAAGCAGATTAAGAAGGAAGGTTCTAGGTTAAGGACATCTCCAGCTTCTACTAAAAAGATTAAGGATCTAGATAGGCCCTAAGCTACAGCAGCTGCTGTAACAACATCCTACTTATCGTTATTATTATAGGAACATCCGGATCTATCTTTAATCAACGCCTAGGGGTACAACACTATAGCAGACACACACTTCTGCAATAATATTAGATACTTCTATAACCTTAAGCTATGCATATCCACAGTAACAGCTAGAGATACTGGAGCAGAAATCCATAGATACAGTAATATTAACTTAGCAATTAAGGTGGGTGAATAACATCTAACTCAGTATCTAACATTAAGGAACGTAGCGTACACTCTATATTTTTATACCAATCTAATATCCGCAGCGAAGCTCCGCAGGGTTAGAGTAATTATAGACCAATTTACAAACCACCTACGCTATAAGGATAACGGAAGCCTATTTGCCAACCTTATGGAATATAGAGGTCTCTACCTTATCAATGCTATTACCTGCTTACTACCTACTCCTACTACCTACGCTACGTCTACCAGATTCTTTAAGACCTCAGTATACAACAGAGTATGGCATTAGCGCTTACTACACTGTAATATGGAGTTAGTGGATCATCTGTTAACTGCGGCAGATGGGGTTAAAGTGGTTAAGATAAACAGAGGAAGAACTCCGTATGGTATACTACTGTGTAAACCATATATTCTTAGAAAGATAATATAGTAGACATCTTATAGAATATCCGTAAAGGGAACCTACCCTTTTGAACGTGTACACTTTAATATCATTATAGAAGAAGATGGGTTCAATGGAGATACGTATATAGCTTATTTTTAGTATAACTATACAAAGTACCACCATGCCTTCCCTATTAAGAACCATAAGTAAGAGACACTGTTTCCACTCTTTAAATTAATAATAGCATTTACAAAGAAATTTAATACTCAAGGTATTCATATTTGGCATATAGATAAGGAGTAAGGTATAGGCGCTAGGGTAAAGAACCTTATCTAGCTTAACGGAGGTGTTATTAAGCAATTAACACCAGATACTCCTACTTAAAATGGACCTGTAGAAAGGTTAGGGAGAGCCATTTCCAAATAAGCAAAGACTGCTGTTATTAAAGCAAAGTTACCAGTGGATCTATAGCCCAAGTTCATACTCCTTATAGTGTTCCTACTCAATCAAACTCCCATTAAATCCATTAACTAGAAGACCCCATTTGAGATACTATATAAACGGAAGCCATGGCTAGCAGGACTTTAAGTAGCAGGATCTTTAACCTACATACTCATCAAACACGGCACTCCTAGGAAGGCAAAGTTTAAGCTATAAGCCTAAATAGGTTATCTTATCAGTATAGAAGCGTTAAATATCTATAGGATATAGATACTAACCACTAACCGCATTATTTGATCTTATAATGTACAAATTAATAAGTTAAAGAGATATTAATCTTCTAAAATACCAAAACACCTTATTATCTCATAGGCTCAAAAGGACCGTTTTTAGCAAGTCCAGAACTTACTAGATAATCTTCAAAATAGTAGTAAGGACTAGATGGAGAACTTTAACAAAGAACTAGATAAAGGACTGCCACATTTAGCAAATATTAATGTTACTCCTACGTTAAAAAGCATTTAGATCTTAACAGAAGAACTCCGTTAGCTACCTACCCTGGAGCTAACTCTAGAACTATCTAGACCATTAGCGTCTTTAGTGCCTTAACAGATATTATCTACCACTCAGTTATCTCCTAAAGTCACCAAACCACCATTTATAGATCCTACACCTTGTTCCAAACCTTAGACAATAGCAGGCTCATTATTAGGGGGTAAGAGACATTCTAGCCATAAAAAGTGGCCTACGGTAAAGAAGAAAGATATGCCAAATTAGGATTTACAATAACAAGCCTTTACGGTTTAAATTAATAACAGTGACAATAACCTTATTAATCCAGATACAACACCATTAGCTTATACTTTCTACACTGCTGCTATAAAGATATATAGATATTAAGACGACTTTCCACCACCACTAAAGTTATGGAAAGAGATGCTTAATTATAAGTACGCTACGGAGTTTAAAGTAGCTGCTTATACCAAGACAAAGGCCTTAATGGGAAAACATACCTGGGACGAGGTATAACTAGTTAAAAAGGTTCATCGACTTCCTACTATATAGGTCTTTACGTATAAGGAAGATTCAGACGGCTTTATTATAAGATTTAAAGCTCGCCTAGTTATCTATAGAGACCTTTAAGCAGTCTTATAAGAGGAGGTTAAAGCTATTACAGCAGCCTATTAGACCTTCCATCTACTCTACGCTCTTATTACTGGCTTTAACCTAGATGTTATACAGATTAACGCTATTAACGCCTTTATCAATATCTTAGTTAATAATAAGGTCTACCTTATACCCCCTAAGGGTATAGACCTACTACCTAGATTCTCTCTCCGTCTAAGAAAGGCAATGTACGGACTATAGAAATCTCTAAAATTATAGTTTTTAGAAATGTCTGCTGCTCTGCAAAGCATGGGTTTAAAAGCTGTACCGGATAAGCTATATCTCTACGTATACCCTACTAAACCTATCTTTATATTCTTCTACGTCAATGACATCCTAATTATAGGACACCTAAGCTGTTATTAGCAGATAGAGGACATCCTAAAGTAGCTATAAGATTAATTCAAGATCCGCCAAATACCTTAGTTTACGTCATTCCTAAATACTCGTGTTATGTAAAATTAACAAAAGGGAAAGCTCTGGCTCTGCCTAGATTAGTATCTTAAGAAGCTAGTCTTAATATACCATCTAGAGTATCTAAAGCCATTAGCTACACTACTATCAGGCCAGGAATTAACACCATATAAGGGAGAAGCTATGCCGAATTAGATAAAAGGATATCAACGCTGTATAGGTTCTGCAACATATCCTGCATCTACTACACAACCAGATATTGCTTTCTTAGTTAGCAAACTAGCTAAGTTCTTATAAAATCCATCGCTAGCTTATCTTGCAGAGATTAATAGATTGCTTACCTATCTCTATAATACCAGATACCTCGCTCTCGAGTTCTCTACTATTATGCTGTATAAGATAAACTAGGTTCTAAAAGCTGCTTCTAATACCAGCTTTGCTAACAATACTCCAATACATTAAAGCTTACAGGGCTTCTTAATAAGCTTGTTTAATAGACCTATAGTATAGCAGGCAACTAGATAAAAGGCAGTTACTAAGTCTACTACAGAGGCAGAACTCCTAGCTCTCTTACACGTCGGTAGGGAGGTTAAGCATATAGTGCGGATATTTAAGGCCATTAGATTTAACCTAGAACAGGACGTCATTATCAATTGTGATAATTAGCAGTTAGTACGGATCGTGACAAAAGAGACTCCTATGGTATCTATAAAGCTCCAATATATAGATATCCATTAATTCTGGCTTCGCTAAGAGGTCCAAAACGGAAGCTTTGTCGTATAATGGGTACCAACAAGTGAAATGGCTGCAGATGGACTAACTAAAGCTCTCTTAAAGCAAAATCATTAAAAATTTGTTAATATAGTAGGGCTCCGCAATATTAGACATCTGGTAAATTAATACTTGGACAGCAGCAAAGCTTACTACTAGGTTATCTATCCTGACTACCTAATCCGGTAATCTAGCTCTGCCGCTCTACGTTAGATCTAAGGGGGTGTGTTAGCTATAGAGGTAGCTTTAGACTGTCTTACTATTATCTTTAATGCCTAGTATCCTGTATAAGACTACCCTAGTGCTTACCCTCGTATTTTATATGTTTTAGTAAATATCTCTATTGCCTAAATCTCCCTCTTTTCCTATTCTAGCATCTTCCTTATGTATATAAAGATCCTTAAGAGCCACCTTTAATAGACAGATCACTTATACAATTCTATATCTCTACCTATTAACTAGCTTAAGTCATTTGTTATAATACCTGCCTAGCTGAAACATTTTATGTAGAGTTGCTATATAATTTAGCCACCACTTATGCAGAGCTTACGGCCTTAAGAGAACGCATAGTTGTTAAAGCGCTATACTACTAAGTCTTAAGTGTTGTAGTACTTACTAGCTTCTAGCTTAAGTAAGTGTTTAGAGGGGATTAATTAAATAGCTGCCTGCATTGCTATAATCGTGTTCTTATTTCTTAGCTTCTTGTAAGCCTTTTATTTAACTAAGTTTCCTAAGGCATAGCGGCAGGAGTAACTAAGGTAGGAGCGTCTATTTTGGATAAGAATCTTAATACAGAGCGTAGGGAGCTATTGCCACGTATTTATATAGAGCTTAGGTAATGGTTGAGCGTTAATTAAGGTGGTGGTGACAAAAGTACATACACCTCCGTTTAGCCGTGCGGCAGCCTACGGGATATGCCAGGGCCGGGGGGTATTTGGTGAACATTGCATTTGTATAGCTTTTACTAGTAAAATAGGTGCCCGAGTAGTGCCTTGGCTACCCTGACCGCCTGCTAAACCACCGCTAATCAAAAGATTTGGGTAGTAAAGTTACTGCCAAGTGTTACTGCCTGGATCTTGGCCGCAGGCTTGCTTGCTTGCCCACTTAATAGGAAATATATATCCTTCGCGTTAATATCTACTACCTTTCTCTACTAGTAGCTACCGCTTCTTATCCTTTCTTTACTACTTAGTATAGCACTATCTGTCTAATTATATTCTTAGTATTAATGTCCGCCCCTTTCTCTACTAATAGCCTAGCAATTACCTCTTGCCCTCCCTCCGCCGCTAAATATAGCGCCGTCTATTTAGCCTTATTCTTTATATTAATATCTACCTATTTTTCTACTAGTAGTCTTGCAACCGCCTTATGCCCTCCTTCCGCTGTTAGATATAGCACCGTGCGTCCGCGTATATTCTTCGCGTAAATGTCCGCCCCCTTTTCTACTAACAGCCTCGCTACTGGCTTATGCCCTCCCTCCGCCGTCAGATGCAGCGACGTCCGTTCAGTCTCATCCTTCGTGTTAACGTCTACCCCTTTCTTATTAGTAGCCTCGCCACTGCCTCATGCCTTTCCTCTGCCGCTAGATGTAGCGACGTGCGTCTGCGCAATTCTCTATGTAAATATCCGCCCTCTCCTCTGCTAGTAGTCTCACAACCGCCTCATGCCCTCTCTCCGCCGCTAGATGCAGCGCCGTGTGTCCGTATATATTCTTCGCGTAAATATCTGCCCCCTTCTCTACTAGTAGCCTCGCAACAGCCTCATACCCTCCCTCCGCCGCTAGATGCAGCGCCGTGTGTCCGCGCATATTCTCCTCATAAATATCCGCCCCCTTCTCTACTAGTAGCCTCGCAACCGCCTCGTGCCCTCCCTCCGCCGCTAGGTGTAGCGCCGTGTATCCGTATATATTCCTCGCGTAAATGTCCGCCCCTTTCTCTATTAGTAGCCTCGCAACCGCCTCATGCCCTGCCTCCGCCACTAGATATAGCGCCGTGTGTCCGCATATATTCTTCGCGTGAATATCCGCCCCCTTCTCTACTAGTAGCCTTATAACCCCCTCATGCCCTCCCTCTGCCGCTAAG
>Ga0307507_10001108_pt1 | contig 59876 bp, 25 predicted proteins | sample 7_EM_MG_FD_207223 | JGI IMG/M metagenome (GOLD analysis project Ga0307507, IMG submission 207223) | Populus trichocarpa ectomycorrhiza microbial communities from riparian zone in the Pacific Northwest, United States - 7_EM | ecosystem: Host-associated > Plants > Roots > Unclassified | place... | reverse complement strand
TAAAAGTATAATTTTTATAAATTTAATATTAATAATAAAATTAATATATTTTATATTTTATATATACTTTCTTAATATTAGTAAGCATGCATAAAAGTATAATTTTAATAATTTTTCATTTAGCTGCACCTTAGTTAATACTATACGCTACACGTTATAAAATGCGCATTTAGCCGCAATATGCTGCTAAATACTGCAAAAATGCTGGTAAATTTTTTCCTAACGCTACTATATATGCTACGCTACTACCTATAAGTTACTAGAAGATACGTCCCTTAGCCTATATATACGCCACTATATAATCATAATAGGTTTCGCCATGTAACAGCTATATATAGTGTTTAAAACTATCTATAGTTGTATTATACTCTTACAATTGTTACTAGTATTAGATAGTTTTGGTATCTTTCTTACCTTAGCCTACTTTTAAGCTTAAACCGGCCTTCTCCTCGTACACTAACTTCTGCAGTAACGACGTAAATTTAGTTAACTTTAACATCCTTTACTTAATACTCAACTTCTGATTGGCTATAATAGTACTATAGTAGACGGGCTTAGTCTGTCCTTATTAATCTATCTAAGTAAATAGTTGCTTTACCTCCAAGAGCTTATGGCTTAGCTCGACTATAATAGTATAATTTGCGTGCTATAGGTTAATAGACAGCCCAATTAATATGAAGGTATAAAGTAGGATCCACTTAGAATTATTAGTATTAAAGGTTTGCCTAGCCTTGGCCTTCTTAATATTAGATATACCGGCTGCATAGTAAAGCACCTTGTCTTTGCCGTATTCTTTACACAGCCTATTAAACTAATAAGCTAGTGTAAGAGGTAAGTAAGTAGTAATAATAATCTTATACACTAAACCGTCTATCTGTTTTTCGATATAAACGCAATCACAGATTTTTTTAGCTTTAAAGAACTTTGTATTCTGTTAAAAATGGCAGTTAAGTATATTAGTGAACTCCTTACTAAGCAGGTTAGTAGTCCACTTAGCGATAATTAGGTCCTTAAGTATACAACTCTAAGTTTTTAGGTATTTATTATTGGACTTAATTATAATAGGGGCTTGCTAGTTCCAGTATTAAACAACCTAGGCTACGCTCGCTGCCATTTTCGCGTTAGTGTATGACTCGGCTTAGGTAAGTTGCGGTATCTTAGGTTTAGTATTTAGATCGCTGCCATCTTCCTCCTATATAGCCAGAAGTTCCTTATATTGGCGCCTCTACTCTGTCCTCACTCGGTCCTCTATAGCTATAATTATAGCCGCCTTGGTGTTATTAGGGTCGGCCTATAATATAACTAATTTAAAATAGCTGTTCTTTAGGATAAGCTTTTGCTGGTTAAACTAGAGTATTAACTCCCCTCTATATATCTAAAACATTAGAATAACTGTGCGGAAAAATGTAGCTAGTTTACCAAATTTCCTATCTACTACTACTCTAGCTGGGTTGGTCTTCACATCCTTATAGAGACGGTTAAATTCCTTTTTCTTTAGCTAGATGTTTTCTTCTTTAAGTTTAAGTAGTACTTTAAACTCCGTTCCCTTTAGCTTATCTGCTTCTTCCTACTTAGGCCTCTTTAATCCTGCTATAATAAACCGCATTGGTTGTATTAGGTTCCTATTATTAGGCATACCAAACACACCCTATATAGCGGGGCTGCGATTATATATAATGCGGTACTCCTTAACCACATCCTAAATAAACAATATTAAGACTCTACTAGTTGCGTCCAGGTGGCATTTATCCTAGAGAATACGCCTAACCTATATTACACTCTTTAATACCTAATGCGTTCTAGGGGATTAGCCAGTTAGGTGTTTCTATATGCTAGTTTATATAGTAATAAACTCGCGTATTAGTTATATGGTAATACAATTTTATATAGTAATTAGAAGGAATTAGGTTAAGTATTTCAGCGCTAATAGTTCCATTATATTAGGGGCAGGATGATAATTATTCTCAAACCTAGCTTTACCCTATAGGTGTAGTAGCAAAGTCTTGCCAACTATATATATGTTGTTGTTATTCTCCCATTATTCCTTATTAGTCCACTCAAGAGCCTTATGGATTTGCGGCTATTTGTCCTTTTTTAGTTTACCAAATATCTCAACTTTATTATAGCTAGGGGCGAGAATTATAATCTAGGGCGGGTTAGGGCGCTTTATAATCGCGCTGTCTTATAACATTACACTCACGTCCTTTAGGAATCCTGGCAGGCCCGGGTTTAGCATAAGGACAACTAAGCAGCCTCACTGTGGGTCTATAGGGTATAGCTTCTTAGAGTTATCTTTATAGTAGTATACAATCAGCTACTTTACTACCTGTGGGCATTTTATATCCGGCGGATGCATCTTAGGTAGGTGGCGGGTTACGTCCCTAATAGCTTAGGCCTCTTAAACATCTATCACGTTCTAATAATAAAAGTAGTTTATTAGCCATTAAGTGATTATTTATATAGTCTTACCCACGCTAGGTTTGTCTATACAGATACTACCTCCTTTAATCATCCTCTCTTGCTTAAATGCCTAAGCCATATATACTACTTAGTATGGGCTAAATTTAAAGCCTAATATAAGGCCCTAATTAGGAAGTTCAATTAGGGCGGTTTTAGAGAGTACTTTTAATAAAACAAGTAGGAAATACTTTAGAGTAAATAGAAGATCCGCCTCTATTATATACACTAGTGCGCTGTCCAGGTTATCCTTCCTAGCCTTATAGAGCTAGGCTAGGAAATTTTACTAGTTAAGTTCTTCCTCTACATCTATATCTTAGTTATTATTATTAACTAAATCCTTATTTTAGTTATTATTATTAACTAAATCCTTGTCTTAGTTACTGTTATTAACCAAATCCTCGTCTTTATCTCTACTCTCCGCATCCTTAGAGTTAGTGTAATATGGGAACTGATTATCATGTCCACTAGCATATTACGGCAATTTGCTGTCCTCTGCGGTAACATCTTAAGGGGTATTAATAGTTGGTAATGCGGCAGTAGGGTTATCTATTATATTATTAGGCTAGTGTATACCTATAGGTTCGGTAATAGGTTGCAGCAATTTGCTATTATCTATAGTAATTTCTCTAGTACCGCTATTACTTATTAATATGGGCTTATAGGTAGATGGGTTACATCTTCCCTTTACTAATTACCTTCTGCGCACAACTGGCTCGTTATTACTGCTTTCTATAAGGGTGCCTACCGCTAATTCTAGTTGAGGGCGCTTCCTGCGTCTATTTAGGTTAGCCTTGTAACTATTTAACTTCCTAAGCACAGCTAGCTCGCTTTTATTATCCTCTACTAGGGCACTTGTTGCTAATCTTAGTTAAGGCTACTTATTATATCTACCTAATTTGGTCTTACTGTTATCTAATTTCTTATATCTAACAGGCTTGCTCTCGCTATTTTCCTTAAAGCCATATACTACTAATTTTAAATAACTCCGCTTCTTACCTTCTCCTAGTTTGCTCTTACCGCTAGCCTTACGCAATATTAGGACTTACTAGCTGTCTTTTACACTACATCTATTACGTCTAGGCGCCTTAGATTTAATAACTGGCGGTATATTATTAGTAGCAGCAACTTAGGAGTTTAAGCTAGGAGGTAAGAATAATACTATAAGCACGGCCTTCTTTGTGCTATTTTTCGCCATTTTACTAAGAGCTGCAATAAGTATGCCCTCTAACCGTATTACGAGGTTTTTATGTCTCCATAGTAATATATAGATGTTCTTTTTAGATGGACCGTCGATGTTAAGCTCTATATAGGCTTATAGTTCCTCCTATAGCTTGCCTAGAGCTGTATATAGGTTTCCGCTTATTAGATATAAGACTTAAACCACCCTAACTATTAACTTGCCCATTAAGCCTGTGGATTGGATTTTAATCTTAATATCTCCTATATTAATTGCGTTACTTACCGCTAGGGTTGCTAGCTAAGACAAAGGAATACCAGGCAGTAGGTTTACAGTAACATCTATAAGCTATATCACATATAGCAGCTAAGGTGGCGTCATCTCGTCTTATGCTTTGGTCTTTTAGGGTAACGTATATTTATACAGAGGTAGGTTTTTTAATTTATTAGAGGTACTTAGTACCCTCCTTACGCAATTAAAACAAGCACTTTTTATAATTTTTAGGATTACCCGCAGTTTCTAATCCAGTAGAGCATTAGCAAATTGTAGAAGTTACTTATAAAACTCCTCAACATATCCTTCTTTTATTATTGTAGAGTTGCCGCAATATGTTATATGCTTAGGCTTAACTTTAATTATAATATCTTTAACCCTCTCTTTTAGTCTATTATAGTTTTTGATAGTTATTCTAAAGCCTTAGGCAATGTCCGCATCTTTAATTAGCTTTAGGTTCGCCTTATACCACACATCTAGCTTTACCTATAGTTGCATTATTATTAAGTCACTTGTTCGGTTAGGTATGTACAATATTACGGCATATATTAAGTAGAAGGTAACTATTAAAATAAAATAGCTTTATGTGGTAGCTAGCTAGTGCTACACTAGTATAACTCTAGTGTTAGATATAGTCAGAGGTTAGTTATTAGAGAGATAAAAGGTAGAGTAAGTAAGGTAAATAAAGGAGAGGTAAAGTAGTAGATCTTACAATTACCCGTATATACCCGCATAGAGGTGAAATTGGCTATTGTTTACTGCTACTAGTTAGGGTAAATGCGGCTAGACTTAGTGCTGTATAGTTAAATAAGGGCACAATTATATAAGGGCATAATTATATAATATATAGGGACTACCCTACCCAGCCTATTTAGGGCTGGGTGGCGGTCTAGTACCGCTAGACTCTTACAGTTTTTAATATAAGCGATTTGTTAAGTGCCTATAGAGGGGTAACTGGTTATTATAGCATAGTAGAATGTGGGAGGTTATAGGCGTTACTATATTTCTTATCGTTAATAAAGTTGGTATATATACGCGCCGCTAGAGTTAGAGGGCTGGCCTACGTCTATATATACGGGCTTTATCGCTGCGAAGTATTTACTATATAACAGGTAGTATTTCTAGTGGACGGTGACGTATTGCACTTATTATAGGCGTCACTATATTTCTTATTGTTATACAAAGTCGGTGGATATGCGCGCCACTAGAGTTAGAGGGCTAGCCTGCGTCTATATATACAGACTCCATCGCTGCGAAGTGCTTAATATATAACAGGTAGTACATTTAGTGGACGGCGACGTATTACACTTACTTTGTAATCACTAGTGTTATTATTATACACTTAAGGGCCTGCTGGGTAAGTCTATCTAGAATAATAATTATTTAGTACGCGGGATGCTTTTATATCCATACCTAAACATCTAGTGCTTGTTTAAACGCATATCTACTATAAAAGGTTATAGGAGGTTTTGTATCTTATATTATAAGTTTATATAATTAATAGCATTTTGCGGCATTTTGCGGCATGTTGGGACATATTAGGGCATATTAGGGCATATTAGGGCATTTTAGGACAGTAGACATATTATATATACCTAGCATCCAGCCGCTTAGCAATGTTAACTTATCTCACTATTTATCTATTTAGTATTATATAAGAGGTTAGTGTTCTACTATAGTATTTTCTACATTAGAGTCTTTTATATTTAATATCTTTATTTTAGATCTGTCTAGAACTATATACAGTCTTATAATATCCTACTCCCCACCTAGTACTCTAGCAAGAGATTATTTAGCTAATAATACCTTTTCTCTTACTAATTAAGGGAGGAAAAGACTTGTACTTTCTAGTAGTAGCAGGCTATGCTTATTAGTAACATTTTTAATAGATTATAGTATTTAAGTTTCCGTTTACCTATAACGTAATTAGCCTACCTATAGTAAAGTGCTTTTACTTTACTACTCACTTCTCTTTTCCCTTACCCTTCTATACGTCTATATACTCGCATTATAAACTATAAGAGCTTAATAGTGCTAGACCATCACCTAGCCTATATTAAGAGATAGGCTAGGTAGGGTAGTCCCCTTAACTTATACTATACCATGTCTTCCTCTATAGGTTAGTCTTATTACTATAGATTTACCTTTACATGCGTTTAACCTACAGAGTGTATAACTATATGTATTACCGCTAAGGCCTTATATATACAATTTTGTTAGGGCGCACCTTATCTCCTTATCTTTACTAGTTAACCTAACTCTACTAACTACCCTCCCTTACTCCTACCCTATTAGCATCCACCTCTATAATTAGTACCTCCGTAGATCTATCTAGGCTGTAGAGCCTTATAATATAGTAAATTAACTGCCTCATCTTTAACCTTAGCTATGCAATAGAGAATCTATATTTACTAATATGTTTACACAGACCACCACTTAATATAGCCTACTACTAAAATGGACCTACCCACTAATTATTTTATAACTCGCAATGTTAACTACATCCGTAACCACAAAAAGTTCGCTAAAGGTGTTATAGTTTTTAAGATTACCTTAACTGTAGCGGCTATAGGCTCTGGTATCTTATAAGGCAACAGTAAAAGCCCTATACTTAACGAGCCTCTTCTTCTAGAGCTCGGCAGTCTATACCTCTTAGCCAATAATGCTCTAAAATGCCATCTCTGTCTGTTTACCGGCCATATGCGCGCTAATTATCCTCTTAAAAAAGCTTCTTAACTTTATTACAGCTATAGTAAGGCCGGTTATCTTAAAGTTAACTGCCTTAACCCTATATGCAATAATTATAGGGAAGCCAGTTATCTTAAGAGCAACTATCTTTGTATAACGTGTAACCAATATGGTGCCATAGGCTATAGAAAGCAAGACTATCCCTAACTATTAAATAAGAAGAAGCGGACTTACCTAAACTATAACTCCCTAGACCATTAAACTGTCTTCTATAGTTAGGTATATAAGAACTACGGAGTTATAGGGTATAATATTAATAATTATATAAGTGGACCTACTTTAATTTAGGCAATAGACGCCGCAACCGCTTTAGGTAAGGTAGATGCACTAGGTGCTATCGCTTTAAGTATAGCTACTACCTCTCCCTTACCTAAACCCCTTAATGCAGCCGGCTTCTATCTGGTAGCGGATAGCCTAATAGATAATCTAGACACCTATATAGAGGATAGCGATTCCGTAATAGCTAAACCTTTAGATATACTCTAGCTTCTAAGCAATAACTACCTTACAGTTTAGTTTATTACGCAAATTATTAAAGAGTATATTATAGTATATAGCATTACATTCTAGGTGTCTTATAAGGCTAGTGGAATGCCTACTTACTATTTATATAAGACAGCGTCTGTCCAATTTACGGATGCTAACATCACCGGTAACGTTAAGGTTGGTACTACTAATGCTGCTTCTCTGGTTACTTGATAACTATTATATCTAACCACGCTTAAGTATCTTACTTATATTCTCCCGCAAGATGCTATAACCCTACAACTTTACTATATTAGGTTTGTTGCCGCCTTTAACAAACTTATACTAGGTACGCGCACGTTACTTAGCAAGTACTTCTTTGTTAACAAGGACTTCGGCCCATTTACGCCACAAATCTATAAAGCTTGGGATATGCTATTAAATAATCCTATAGTTATTATCCACTTCTTTACACTAGGCACTAAATGGCTTAATGGTTATATTATAAGCCTAAACACAAGCCTATAGCAGTAGAGCGTTAATAATCCTTTAGGTCACTAGTAAAAGAACCATAATATAAATGTCTAGCTTGGTATATAGCTTTTAGTGGAGGACTAACCATTATATAAAATCCCTATAAGGTATTAGTTTAATAGCGTTCTTAAGTATTTTACGGTCTAGTTCTATGCCACAGTTGTAAGCCTTAAGGTTATTAACCAGAATCCCTAGGTACCTACTATTATTCATTTTATTACCTTCCTAGGTGGTGCAGACTAAGTCTACTACGCTGCCATTTAGATGGTTAATAGTCTTACCCTTTATACTAACTTTATTATCGATATCTCATTCCTAGGTAAAGATGTAGATAGCTAGGCCAGCTAGAAAGGAGTTATTATTAATACCACTCCCTTTAGCTCCAGCTATAACTACTATACTTTTATCTTTCAACTATAGGTGGGTTATAAGTTTACACTAAACCCTATATTTACTCTGGAGCATGTCCTAAGCAGCGACAACTTTATAATAGTTAATAACCTAAGTAAGGCCCTAATTACGGCATAGGGCATTAAATATCTTATAACTAAGCGTGTCCCTAAGGTTGGAATCTCCCAAGAGATTAACACTCTACGCTACCTATAGTAAGGAGGTAACAGTTTCTAAATTAAGCGCTAAATTGCGCTGTTTAACAACTTTATAGATCTCCCGCGTATCAATTACTTTAACTGCGATATTGCTAAGTATAGGAAGAACTTGGTTAATAATGCCCTTAAGACCGTCTTGCCGCTACTTAATAAAGAGCAAATAGGTGCCTATACTACGCTTAAATATATAATAGGCGGTATTTTACTAATCTAAGGCCCTAATGGTGTTAGGAAATTAACTTTCCTAACTGTCTTAGTATAATACTAGTATCAACTTGGGTCGCCTTAGTAGGATCCTGCCAGAATCTAGGTCTTGTCGCCGCTTAATCACCAACTGGATATGCTAGCTAAGATAATTAATAATGCACTTATAGAGGACTACAAGACACTAATTATGTAAGGCCGTCTTACTAAATTTCCTATCGTCCTTCGCCGCTATATACGCTTAACGGAAACTAAGGTCTATATATAGGATGCCATTATACAGCAAACAGCGGCAGGCATTAACACTTATCCTAAGTATTTTAAAAAACAGGATGACTATGCTATAATTAACAAGGACGCATCTATGCTAAATATAGCATTCTTACTCTACCATACGTTTAAGGCTAGCAATGCCACCAGCTTTAATAAGCGGTTATAGGTTATAGATTTATCTAAAGGTTAGTAGCTATTACGCCTTACGGGTGTCCTGGACAGTAACGGAAACCTATATCCTATTACAGACCCTAATACGACTAAATACGCCGAATTCCGCCAATACTTGTACTAATTTACGCTTAGTGACAACATAACATAAGATAATAAGATAGGATTAACACTTGTGGCTAATATAGTCATTATATACTTAGCTAAAAAGGCTAATGTCATTCTTATAACACCTAATATAGTCTTGTAGACCTATATACATTCTATTAGTGCCACACGCGCAGTTTTCTATAACAAGGCTAGGAAGGCGTCTAAGCTAGGCAGTCTTACTAGATTTGCCTAGAGTAGACCATATTTAATCTAGGGAGGTCTATAAATCCAGGCTAGCAACCCCATGCCTTAAGTTCTCCTTAGTAATATATACTAACCAAAACCAATCCTTGGTCCCAATTTTAATAATCCGTTCCACTATTAGAAATCCATCTCCCTCTATATATATCTCCTTATAGCTGGTGCGGATATGGTATAGTTCTCGCTGCAACATTAATTTATTAAAGACATTGCATATCTTATAAATGCCGTCCTACTATACGGCTAGCTTTAGACAAGCCTAACAGTTAAGGACCAAGAGCAGTTAAAGCTGGCGGCAAGCTTTTTTAAGAATATGCTGCGCTGCGACCACCCTATCGCGTTCCTCGCCGTCAATAGTACTATACAGGTAAACGAGTTCAGCCAATTAACGTATAACCTGGTCCACGCTCAACGCGTATTCTAGGTAGCTATGGCGCTAATAGACTTTAGATTTAAGCCATTAGAGGTTAGCCTTACTGTTCTATATATAGCCTAACTTGCCGTCTACTCCGCAGCGCTATATGCGCTTAAAGAATGGTGCTATACCCAGCAAGATGGCAGCAAGTGGCGGGAATTTGCGCCAGTAGTCAGCGAGATTAAGGTCTTTACCGTTAACGGCATCTAAGGCGGCCAGGTGGAGTTATTAATATATAATATAATAGTTACTAGTCCGCTAAAATTTATTTAAGACACAGTAAGGAACCTTCTTATAATTACTAGACCACAAATAGGCCTTATTATTATTAGTAGTCCCTAGGTGGTCTATAATCATTATACTAGTAATAAGACCTTTACAAACACCGCGTACTATAAAATTAAGAAGTAGTATAAGGATAATAAGGTATTTATTAACCTTAAGAATCCTAAGTAGAAAGAGAACTTCTAGCAACTTGTCGCCCTATTTAACATTAACGAAACTATACAGCATATCTACCGCCAGCGTACAGCCAATTACACGCCCATTTTATACAGCATGGACGTTAACTTTAACATTGCTATCCCTAACTTTACAGGTGCAATAAATATTAGTAGTACCGGTAATTATACCAAAGCATAGAACGAGGCCAATGGAGAGGGCGCCAACAATAACGACTAGGACGGTGCCGGTAACAATAGCGAGGATAACAACAATAGAGAGGATATTAGTGGCGTTAGAACACAAGGAGAGTAGTAAGAATAGATATTACAAACACTACTAGCAGCAAGACCCTTAAATAGGGACACTAGATAGAAGTTAAGAGCGGCAGTAGCTACAGGCCTTTAGCATTTACAATTTTGCTACAGCACTAGATAAAATACGGCATATTGCAACACTATATGTCACAGCCAAATAGGATAGACTCTTAATAATTATAATCTCCAAAATAGACAAGCGTATTACAGTAAAGATAGCCTAATTTATAAAGTCTAGTAACCCTAATTTCTATCCCTTATAGGCTAGCGGTTAATTAATGCTGATCTATAATCTAGATTTTAAGTACTTAACTAGTTAGATTATAATCTAGATATCTTACTAACAACCACAACTAGTCAGCTAGCTGCGAGCTTTAGCCTTTATAGCTAACTAACTATATTAAGTGGATCGCTCGCTATCCGCTAACTATTAAGCTGTCAGCTAGCTATCCTAATTAGGTAAGTAGTATAGCTAGCGGAGCCTTTAGCAGAGCCTCTAACCCAGTTTTAGCACATACTGTATTTAACCAAGGGTTTACTAATCTATAATAATTCTAGCTTAAAGCCAGACTCTATAATTAATTTCCCTAGCTACTAAAGCTTTACTAGGGGCTCAGCACGGAGCTCTGCCAAAGGTTTTACCAGGAGCTCTGCTAGAGAGGCTCCACAAAGCTCCCTTAAAGCTCTATACAGAGCTCTACTAAGACTCCATATAGAGCTCTACGGAAACTCCGCATAGAGCTCTACGGAAACTCTATATAGAGCTCTATCGAAGTTCTACACGGAGCTTTACTAAAGCTCTGCACTAAAGCTCTACATAGAGCTCTACTAAAAGCTTTAACTACTACCAAATCTTACTACTAAGGCAGCGAGCTGCTAGTTAGCTGTAGTCTTATAGCTAAGCTTGCTAACTGCTTACGTTATTAGCGACGCTGATAGTGACGCTAACTTTTAGATATACTAACCGCAACTATTATTAATTACTCTCCGTATAGTATGGGCCGCCTCTATTTTCGCTAAACTATAACAACCCTAAATAGTATCTAATCCTTTTCTTGCCATAGCTGCCGCTAAAGCAACACGACTTAACGCCCTCTCCTACTTATATTAGGCAGTTCCCCAACCTAGGCTATACTATTGCCGGCATTAGCACGCCCTTACCATATCTTAAGAAACTTGTCGCTAAGGCTATAGGTTCTTAGAATAATACTTATCCCACCCTACTAGCTACTAGCTAGCAAAACATAGGACAAATATAATGTCTATATAATTGCCCCTAATAGAAGAGCCTATAGTAAAGGCGATTTGCTATACCACGCCTAGATAACCTAAGATTATATATACAGATAATAATTTTAGGGCTTCCTAGTGCGATAGGAGGTCTCGCTGCAAGGCAAACTTGACTAAAGTTACTATCTCTACATAGATTAGATCAACCGTAATCAATTAATGCCTTTTAGCCCGCCTAGCGAAACGTGTCGCGCTAGTAATAGGGCTAGATAAACGTTAGCAATATATTACAATTAGGACGGATACCTGTATACCATCTCTATGGATAGCCGTAAATACAGCCTAGCCTACCCTATAATAAACTGCCCTTAACAGAGCAGCCCTTAAGGCCCCATCGTTTCGGATAGGCATAGTCTCTATATAGGCGGCCTATATCCACTCCTTATTATAATCCACCCCGGCCTCTAAAAACATCTTGACCAATAGCTGATATTTAACTATACGTAGGCCTTGAGGCGCATTAGGCAGCGACACTAGACTTAAGGCTATATCTATACTTAGGATTAAGTTTATACCATCTAGTTACCACCTACAAAGTAGTATAACGAGTTATTCGAGATTGCAGCCGCAGTTCTGCATATAGCTAAGCAGGGACAAGTTCTACAAGTTTATAGCAGCTGCATACCCCTTTTCCGCATCTACTATATAGTTAATGCCAGGCCGCCCTAGCACCTTTATCTTTTTGCGCATATTTAACTATGCGTGGGCTAGCATGTTCTATATAGCCTTATATATCTATGGCGCTGGTGCCTTCTCGCATTCTACCACTTAATGGATAACTTTCTGGATTACCTGCTTGCGTAGCAAATCGTTTAGTTATCTGCGAAATAAAACGTATAGGATACCGTCCTCAATAATAACCTGCTTAAAAGTCTGCTTAATAGTATTAAGTCTCTCCACAGTGATACCTAAGCCGGTAATAAGCTGCATGTCTTTTTGCGGGTCCACGGCGCTTATAGAGTTATACCACGCCGCATTTACGGCATACCGCTGTCGTATATCGCGTCCCATTGTAAAAGATAGTCTAGTATCTTAAGTAGGGAATAGTAGTGTTTAGAATCCTATGCTTAGTATAACAGAGAGGCGGCGTGACGTTAGCAATAAGTAGAGCCTTTTAGCCCGACGTGACGCAATCTAGCGCAAATTAGCGTAAAATATAGCGGATTGCGCTATCTAGCGCGTTAGTGTCCACGGACATTGCTATACTCTTACTTATAACGTAGCACGAGCTACAAACACTACTTTAAATATACGGTTTTATACGGATGTTATTTTCGGCCCCCTTCCAACTAAACTATAGCAAGTTGCAGCTTAATACGGCAATTTATAAATAAGCTCTATCCAACAGCAATGTGGAAAGTGCGGGACTAAAGTAAAAAGTATGGGCGGTCTAACCTATTACAAACAATATTGTCTAAGAAAACAGAAACGGAAGAAGGATAGACACAAGGCCGTTAATATTAGAGAGATAGACAATAATACACCCTTACGCTATTAAAGCTTAGGGGAGCATCAGACAGCCTATTATAGGGCCAAGCTAGAGCAAGATAATAAGTAGTCACTTACACAATATATAGACGATAATGCACTATGCTATTAAACCTTAGAAGGGCATTAAATAACCAATTATAAGGCCAAATTGGAGCAAGATAATAAGTGGCCACCCGCACAAGCTCTAGGCGATAATATTATTAATAAGCCAAACAATAGGGCTGCGGATGTGCACTATAACAATAATTCCGCAATATTTAATAGGGTGCATAACCTGGCGACAGTTAAGACCGATTAGTAAACTTTAACTAGAACATCTATGGATGTCTTTTAGACCAAAACATTTAAAGAGGCTACTAGCCGCGCTATAGGAAAGCCTCTGGGATAGAACTAAGGAAATCCGCAAACTGCGGACGATACTGCAGCAGTATGCGACATTATGCCGCATATTAAACGTACTGGTAGTGCACCAGATAAGACACCTCCCCTATTTTATCCTTTTGGCAGTGAGGCAGAATACGCACAGGTCTTATAGTAGGTAAGCCATAGGACTTCTAACCGCGCTATTAACGAGTGGTTTAACGATATTAGGCTTTAGAAAATATTTACTAACCATTTTTCTTACCAGAGTGCTAAAGATGTTAAAGCAAAACTACTTTTAAAACGGATGCAATCCAAGAGCAAACAACCGCAGTGGATTAAAATAATTATAACTGTAGGGGACTAGTAGCTGCTAGTACGTTACCGAAATGCTCTAGAGATCGTGTCCCTCCTTATTAGTTACAGCCCTTTTTAAGGAGATATGACTTTCTCGCCAGTAAGGCAGTACTTGTTAGTAGGAACAAGAATATACAATAAGCTTAACATGGCAGACTGGTGGTGGGAGACGCAAGAGCAGCTACCGCTTGGCGCAACCGTAGTACTAATTATATTAGCCAGCGATAAGACCCAACTAACACAACATACCGGCGGCAAGAAAGCATAGCCGCTCTATATTTTAATTAGAAATATTAAACTGCGTGTTTAATAATCCATAAATTGACCAGCCCTATTACTACTTGTATACCTCCCGGTCTATATACCTGGTAACTAAATAATACAACTAGCGGTGCAACATAAGACCCTTACGGCCATCCTTAAATGTATACTTTAGCGACAACCCTACTGCTTATACGGTTAAGCTAATAATGCCTACAGCGTTAGAGAAAGCTAGTAAAGAAGGAGTATATCTCCTATACGCGGATAGCTAGGATTAATACTGCTTTCCACTTCTAGCTGTATTTATAGCTGATTACAAAGAACAGGTCACGCTTATAGGTATTAAAAGTGGCCGTAAATATTCAATTTGTTATATATATATAAATAAACAGTATAATCTAACGACTGCTATCTAGCGGCCATAGCCGTTCTATATATACCAATTAATAAAAGACCAAATACGAATACAGCAGGAAGGTTGCGATACTAATAAGAAGGATAACTTGGATTATATTCGGCTGTTCCATAACTTTATATAGGGCTATAATCTATCTAATATCTACAAGATAATGGCGCCTAATTTCCTACACTAGGTGCTTAAAGGCCTTACTAGTAAACACCTTATGCACTAAATTAAGGGGCTTATATAAAGTAAAATACAGGCTAGAAAATATTGGGGCCTCAACATCCTATATACAGATAGTTGCGGCCAGGAGATGTTGAATATTAATACACTTATTACCACCCGCTTCGCACAGGTAGAGCGATTTACTAATATAATAGTGTAGGATAGCTGGGCAAATGTCGGCCAATGGACAGGAAAGATGTATAAATCTTTGTTATAACAATTAGTCCCCGCCATAGCACCCTTACTAAAACAGAATAAAGGCGCCATGCTATTTATCCGGGCGTTTATGGACTTCACTATACTATCTTAATATATATCACACAATAAATTAACCATCCAGTACCTAGCAGCAGCTATTTATAGAATGGATAAGATAAAGGATATATTCCTTCCGTTTTAACTAAGTAAGGTAGGACTACCACACTTTAATATTCCTAAGCTATATGCTATTACCTACTATCTAAAGAGTATCTAGCGACTAGGAGCAATTGGAGGCATAGATATAGAGTACTTAGAGCAAGTATATAAGCTATAGAAGGCATTCTACTATAGGACCAATAAATGGAACAACTATAAAGAGCAGATGCTATAATATAACACTATATATCTTAACACGATGCTTTGGAACGAACTTAAGCTATAGGCGTTAACTAATATAATTAACACGGCAGACCTAATAAGCGCAATATAGACGATATAATTAGGTCCTGCAGTTGATATATACGCATATCGCTTATATATATGGAACTTCGATAACTATATAGCTTAGACACTTTAAGACTAGAGAATCAATATATCTATCTAGCGTATGGTTAAGGAGGTACAGCGCCAAATAGAGATTACCGACCTTGCATCTAAACTAGCCCCCTTTATAAGGGAATGCTGTAAGCAGATTAACGGAATCTAGTAAACAGACTGGGACATTAATTAACTAGAGGCCGATAACAATTAGGTATTAAAGATGCCCCTAAGCATCTATTACAGCGTTATATGCTATATTTGCTTCGGGAAGGACACCACTAACACTAATAAGCTTGATAAGGTGTTTGCTTAATATACCCTATTATAGGCTAATACTAGAGCCCCCCACTATAATGCTATAATAGTGTAAGAATATAAGCAGGCAAATAACAGCCTCTATAGCAATAAAGTTGGGAGGCTTTGTCTGCTACTCACAATCTAGGATACTAGGCGATTGGATAGAGAGGGCAAATACCCAAAATATGCTAATGCGTTAGTAGAGACCCTCCAAGTTTATAATAGTGGTAAAATTGACGCAAGAACCAGAATGCTTAAAGTACAAAGTATAAAGCCATCTAGTAGCAGGACGAGACGCACGCTAGATACCCTCCAGATATACAATATTAACTATATTGTAAGGCCCATCTCACTTATACTGACGGATATTAACGTCACAGACTGTTTCTTTATAAACAACTACAGCGATTGGGATATATATAATACTATATATAACAAAGACTTCGAGCGAATAAATAGGGCACAGGTTAATACATATATAAGGAAATAGGCTCGCACTAGGCGGTGAATAAATACGACTTAGCTAAAATAGCGGCAAGTTGCAACTAGCGGCGCTGGATTGCAATAAAGGGGTAGATTACCGCAACTATAATAAACTAGAATATAACACCACCACGCATTACCCTCTACGCGCTAGCTACCCTTTACATCCTATATACCGTACCCTCTATCTTAAAAGCAGGTAAATATTGTAAGGAACTAGGCTTCTGCGCAGTATAGAAAAAATATTACGTAAAGTAGGACCCTACGCCATAGTAAGGTAATCTAATTGCCCCGTTATAAAGCCTAACAAACAGTTAGGCCGCCCTCCCAACTTATTATTATAAGTTAGTTAAGGCTCTTTTCTATCTATACTTGGCGAGAAAACCCTAATTTATACCATAAAAGTTAAATAGGTTATTGTTTAAAGTATGTTAGGTATAAGACTCTAGACTGTCTAGCGTCTCCTAGGGAAGTAAAGTGTATATAAAAGCTAAATAGTTCTACTAGACTAATATACTTATCCTTTACCTATCCCGTAGAAAAGTAAATAAAGACGCTATAAGTTAAGCAGTAGCTCCCAAGATAATCTAGATCTTAAAGGGGATAATATTAAGCTCTATACTATAATTATCTCCATTAAAAGGCAAGGCTGTTATTAATACTATTATATACTATAGTACGACCCATTATTATTAATTTTAATAACGTTATCCTAACGGATAGTCCCATTCTTATTAGATAAAAGCCCGCGAACCCTAAGCGACCCCAGGACATCTGAAACCTACACTTAAAAGAAATATATGCGTTACTCAGACAAACAACTGCTATAGGATGACTTCGGATGACGTATAAAGCAGCTACTTAGCCCAGTTAATACAAAGATATACGGTATCGCTCAGACACGTCTTGTTGTATATATAATAACAGGCTCTATACCCGAAGAGCTCTATCTCTCTCCCTGGCTAGAAATAAACACAAGCGGTCTAAACACACTAATAAAGCAGATGTGGAAAGAGGCGATTGCTATTATAGACCGTCACAAAGGCCCAACAAATGGAGCATCGAGTATGCTACTAGGGCCGGCAGTACGCAAGGTTTACAGTCCTTGGATTTAGTAGCACTATACTAACCGGTTTTCCAGCTATACGACCAACTTAGCGTGTTTTAGTATACTATAATAAATATAGTGCGCGATACCGTTGCCGGGAGCTATAACTGCCTTAAACTAGATACTGAGGTTGTGGCAAAGGAAGTAGAGGAACTACTTAAGGATAACCGCTTTACGCTTAGTAGCCTAGTTAGTACTCTGCCTTTTACTATACCTAACTAACTAAGGCTAAGATAGAGAGACAAGATTTAGGGCGCTAATTATCGCATACTATATTAAGCGCGTATTCTTTAATACTGGGCCAAGGTCACTCGCCCTTAATAAGAATAGTACTGACCTGTTCTCGCCTATTACAGCCAATACAATATGGCTTATATGCGTGGCGATTTAACATGTGCTTAAGGACTACAGAAGCAAAATATAAATTATTTATAAGTTTAAAGCCAACGCTACAGTTATAGGTAAAACTATAGGAAGCCTCTTACTATACTTACTAAAGCGTATTATAGATAGTTAGGAGCGACTACGGAATACCTAGAAGAGCTACCAACCTAAGCGTAATAAAAGGCTATGCAGGCTACTTCTACAACAAGTTAATAAGATGCGGAATATAACCAGAGATAAGATGCTATAGACTTAGTAGGTAATTAGTAATCCTTTTAAGGATACTATAGAAGATCTAGAGGAACTAGATCCTAAGTATAATAACGGGTTTACTTAACGACTGCATGCTGTAAGTATAAACATATAATATTATATTAATCGCGTCGCAACGTTATATCGCGATACTTGCTATATGCTGTAGCACTTTACCGCCGTTTTCTATTTTATAATATCCCGCCATTTTAATTGTTGTACGTGGGCTAACAAAGATAATATAATAGGATAACAGTAGCCCAGCGCATTCGTTGCTAAGAATAAGCCCCAAAACTATATATAAGGTCTCCTTCTCGCAGTATACTAATAAGACGATTTTAATGCTATATAACTATAACATTAATGCCATTAAAGCGCTCCTTAAACAAATTTAAGGTGATAATAAACAGGAAACAGGAATTGATTACCGCATCTTACGGTGTACATTCGCCGGCGAGTCCGAGGTTATAGATATTACGGATAGTGCTATACTAGAGGATATAAAGGCCCGCCTACGGAGTGGAGATAGACGGGTAATACTAAAACTTGCTAATAAAGAGGATAAGAGTAAAGAAGGTAGCGGAATAGACAGGGAAAATAATAGCGACGAAGAGGATAAGAATAGAGAAGGCAGTGGAATTAACAGGGAAAACAACAGCGAGAATGAAGACAATTAGGGGTTTAGTGGTATAGTGCTACTATTGCGGCAGAACTAATGTAAATATTAAACTTAAAATAGCAGGTTAACTAAAGGGCATTATTAGGCGTATTGAGGTTATACTATACTACTATTGGGTTAAAATGTGTTCTTTATACAGTATGTGCTAGGCGCGTAGAATAAGCAGAGAATACTAACTATGTAGAATAAGCAAAGGGTACTAACTGCGCAGACTAAGCAAAGTATACCAATTGCGCGGAACGGGTAAATACTACCAACTATACAGACTGAACAAATACCATTAAGTGTGTGGGATAAACACTTAATAACAACCACACAGGAAGGGCAACACTTATCTATTGCTTAAAGTAAGCAAAGTATACTAATTGCGCGGAATAGGTAAATACTACTAACCGCGCAGACTGAGCAAATACTATTAAGTGCGCGGGAAGAGCAACGCTTATCTATTACTTAAAGTGAGCAAGATATACAAAATACGCGAGGAGGGTATTATACGTTAATTGCGCATTAAGTGCAAAAAAAGCTTAATAGAATAAAGGCACTACTTAACCGGGTAGCTGCAAATGCGCAATTAGCTGCACTGCGTTATTGGTTTCTGTTAAATGCGGCAGTATGCCGCTCCTTAGTCAATACCATACGCTACACGTTGCAATGCGCGAAATGCGCATTTGGCCGCCAAATACTGCCAAATGCTGCAAAAATGCTGGTAAATTTTTTCCTGACGTAGGTAGATAGGTAGAAGAGAACCATCGCTATATTATATTAAATTATCTAAAATAATATTATTTATTTTGCTAGCCTTATAAATAGCTTTAATGTAGCTTTTATTTATTTAAAATATGCTATTAGTATAAAAGAGGTAAATAGCTTTAAATATAATTATGGTTGCCAAATGCGCAGATTACTGGCAGGCTGCGTGTCAAAAAAAACACAATATAGGCTAGTCGGTCGAGTTGCCAAATGCCCTCACTGCGCGCCAATTGCGTTAACCACCAACCATTGAGGCCATTGGTAGGGTACCATATTTTGCCGATATTCGCATTTAATGGGCCAGGTTTAAGTTCCATTATTCTAATTTTATTTATAGGTGTTGCTATTAGGGTCTGTAATATAAGTGCCTTAATATTACAGAGTTCTTTATAAAGTGCTTCTATTAATTACTAATACTGGGTTTTTAGTGCAGCCCGCTACTAAGCTAAGGCGTCTATAAAGGACTATTATATTATGGTTAACTGTTCCCTAACTAGGGATATAATACTTATAATTATCAAAGGGGATTTAGGTTCGTTTGCCATTTTAATAATAGTTATTTTAATATAATATAATATAAGGGCGCAAAGAGGCTTTAGGGAAGATTTAAAGGAATAATATAAATTCTATCTAAATCTAGGGGTATATAGCTCTTGCTAAGTACAAGATATTACGTAAAGAAGAGAAAGGAATATAGGAAACTTATAACTAAATATTTGGGGTCTTGGCAGTAGACGCGTGGGCATAAGCCCACGCGGATTTTAATAGGTTTTAACCAAATTCTATTACATTAGTAGAATTTGGTGGAAATTAATTAAGTTGGTAGAATTTAGCAGAATTTAATTAACTTAGCAGAATTCGGCAGAATTTAATTAAAGCGTTGGAATTTATCTGTTAAGTGTTTCACTAAGATATTCCTACTATAACTGGGCTAGTCCCGTTACAGGGAATCCTATATCTCAAGGACGTTGCCTTTTATACGGACTTTAATATAAATCTAGTGTTGTTCCGTCTACTTTAAAAATAAGAGTATTACTGGGATAATAAAGGAGATAATAATCTTTTAGTTTAGAAGGATAATACAATCCTATATTAAATAGAAGAATGTTATAGATAATAGACTATTAAGTATGTCCAATTAGGAAGCCTAAAATTAGCTTTTAATTTAAGCTAACTGCTACGCCGCTAATAAAAGCGTAGAGTATTGTTAAGAGATATCCGCCTAGATTTAAAAGGTAATATATAATTATAGTATCTACGTCTAGGTCATCTAGGACCTATAAGCCTTTATTATTTAGGTATTAACGCCCTAAAAGTTAAGCTTTAAGGACCTAAGATAATAGAATGTTAATATTATAGTCTTGCTAAGATTAAGCGTTAGATTTTATAAAGGTTATTAAAATGGAATATTAATAAATCTTATCTTAACCTTTATATTAACTAGACTAACCTTAAGGAAGCGCATGCTAGATTTATATAAGTTATGCTTATTTATAACACTTTCTTAGAAAGAACCTTCCTATATTTTATAATAATATACAGTAAAGGGAAGGAGATACTATAAGTGCTTAAAGATTTTATCTAATGGATTTGTTTAAGGTATAACCTTAAAGTTAATACTATTAGATTAGATAACAAGCTAGGGAAAAGGAGAACCCTTAAATAGTTATAGACCTAAGGGATTATATTTAAGCCTTTAGCGCTATATACCTAAGTATAGAATAGTACCGCTAAACGCTTAGGGGGTATAATTATTAAGAGAGCACATGTAATAAGAATTACTGCTAATTTACTATATAATCTATAGAATGAGATAGTTAACTATATAGTCTACTTTTAAAATTAAACACTATAGGAAAGTAATGGTTGGAAATTGCTATATAAGAGGTTCTATACCTTCCTAGCTAGTAAAAGATTAAGAAAACCATAACTAGCGCACCTAAAAGCCTACGGCTGTAGGGTATATACAATAACGTTAGATGCCTAGCTAAAGAAGAAAAGGCTAAGCAAGCTAGATTTATAAGCCTATATTAGCTACCTTGTTAGCTATAACTCTACTAATATCTATAGGATCTAGATCCTATATAAGGGTATTATTATCTTTACTAAGGACGTTATTTTTAATAAAAAGACGTTCTTTAATAGCAAGTAAATAGATATCTTAGAGAATCTATACGCTAAACTAGATATACTAATTAAGAAGATTTAACTACCTAATGCCTAGACTAAGAATAAGGTCCTTCTAAAAGATAATAAAGAAGTATTTAAACCATTAATTTAAGAGGAAGACGACAACGTTAATAATAAGCCAGTTTAAGCCTTTAATAAGTTAGCAGATCTTAACCTTGCAAGAGCTCTTAGAGATATATATTATACGCCACCTCCAACAGAAAAAGATAAAGAATCTCTATATACCTTTTATATTAATTATCCTATAATTTTAGTTTAAGATACTAATTAAGACGTTATTTATTAAGTAGGAGATGCGTTTAATACTTAGGGAGTGTTTAATAACTTAGTTAAAGACTTATTTAAGGAAGCTGGTAATAATAGGTTTAAAGACTTTATTACTAAAAGCATTACCTTAACCTATTATAGCGCCTTCTTAGCAGGAAGGAAGTTTAACCTTAATAGTTAACTTAATAATAGTAAGCTGAAATTAGGTAGAATATGTAATATTAGACTATATAGGAAGAACTTACCTTCTCTACCATAGTTAATCTAGGACCTTAATATATATTCTCTTTAAGATTAGTTCTATGAGGCTTAATAAGCTTACCTATAATCTTATTATTAAATAAGGTTATTTTAAGAAATAAATAGGAAGTATATAAGGGGATAATAGATCCTTAGCTTAATATAGGTATTTATCTATAAGATAGATAAGTACGAATTCCTTTAGAAATATAAGGCATGCTTAGGAGTATATAAAAACTAGGAGACCTACCTATAAGAGCTACTATATTAGCTAGTATAACCTTCTAAACCCTTATAGCGATTACCGTAAAATTTAACCTAGAGATGACATAGATAGATATAGTTAATATATTTATCTATATAAAGCTACCGCTAGGATTTAATAATGGAAAGAAAGATAAAGTACTGCGCTTAAGAAAAGCCCTTTATAGACTATAATAATTACCACTATTATAGCAGAAAAATCTTATAAGCTTACTAATAGAATTAGGTTTTAAAGAGGTACCCTAAGAGCTGTATATTATACCAAAAGGTAAAATAGTTGTCTTCTTTTATGTTAATAATATTATCTTCTGCTACTAAAAGATAAATAAGAAGAAAGCTTAAGAAGTAATTAAGGAGCTAAGTAAGGAATACTAGATAAGTACCCTTAGCGAGCTAAAATGGTTTTTAGGAATCTATATGCTATATAATTATAGCTAGAGGCTTCTATAGCTATCTTAGGAAGCCTATATTAAGAAAATAGCTAACTAGTATAAGATAGATCTTAAAGGGCGTCTTCTAGATACTTCTATAGCAGAATTAAAACTGTAGGTAACACAAGGTGATATTACGTAGCTACGGTTCGTAGATAGTATAATAATTGTTATTCTATTCTTCCTCCTGCTTAAGGAAGGGTGAGGAGCTTAAGGCTCCTCGCCACGCTAGTGCCGCGGCAACACGTGACGGCAACTTGCCTATATTCCCAACACTGGTAACTCTTCTTTTGCGGTTGCCATCTATATATATATACCGCTTGACTAGCGTAATAAATATCAATCCTCCTTACTTACTATTGCTATTATAATATAAGTCTCGCTATTCTAAAATTTGCCTCTTAACACGTGGTGCTTTCTTACTTAGGAGTTATAGGTAGATATCTTGTTAGGAGGGCCGCTAAGGCGTTAGTAGTAAGTAAGCTAATAGCGATTTTCTATCCCGGGGATAGAAAATCCTAATTAGCTAGTTTAAGTTAGGGTCTATAAAATATTATACTCCTACTCCCTTTTAACCCAACCTTTAACTTATATATATAGAGTATTTGTGTTAACAAACGTTTCTAGAGCCTTATTTAGGTTTGCCTTTATTATTACGTTTACTAGGTTATCTTAACCGTTAATCTATTAAATCTTAAAGAGTTCTTGCCGTTTATAGGATTGCTAAAGTGCTATAATGTTAATTATAAGGCGCTTCTCCTTTATGGTACTAAGCTTAACTAAACACTTATAGAGGGAATATAAGTCGGTACACACGATTATAGGGATAACGGGAAGTTTGAGTTAATCTATAATTATCTTTAGGGTAGTTCCAATTGCGATTACTATATTAACTCCGCTAACTATTCCATATATCTCTAATGCTAGAACGCTTCAAGTAACACACTTACTCTTAGTTAAGCTCCAATAGATAAAATTGCTATAGATTATAAAGTCATTTTCTCCAGTAGACTTATTCGCGATAATAATTTTATATCCTAGCTGGGAGCTAAAATCTTTATTATTTATAAATAACCTATTAACAAATACAAAGAGCTTAGCGGTGGGAAGATTAATAGGCACATAGAGTAGTCCCTAATTAAGATAGTTTATTTGCCAGGAAAGACGCTTATTTAGGGCAAGAATATTATCTTTGGTTAGTTCCTGGTATTAAGCGGTAACAGAGAGATTAAAGGAAGCCTTGGGTTAACAGATAGAAGCAATATAGGCTCCACAAGCGCGTTACTCCATATATCCTTACTTTAGAGAATTAGCGTTAATAACATTAATCTTCTTACCTTAACCCTTCTGGCGCAAAGCAATAGAATCCTTGTTTAGGGAGAAGGTGCATCTGTTAAAGAGTAATAGTATTATTAAATTAAGCTTTTCCTTTAGCTTTGCTATAAGATTTGCCTTTACTAACTTATCTTCTTTAAGAGCTGAGAATTAGTTATCTCCTAAGATAATTATATTATTAGTTTATATGCCGATAATTCTAAATAGAGTTCCTATAGTTATAATTAGGAAGCATAGGTTAAATATAGAAGTAGTTATTAAAAGCTTCTCTTTATGGTGCTTACTATAGGTAGCCCACCAATAGGTTTCTGCCTCTGCGATTCTATATAATGGCTTAAGCACAACTATAATCGTATCTTTGGGATATTGGTGACGAATTTGCTTTAGAAGGTATGCCAATATTAAGCGCTAAAGGTGCATCTCTAATTAGGTATAGGCCTAAGTAATATCTTATAAATAAACTGCCATTCTATTCTTTATTAAGGAGGGAGCTAGCGCAATAATAACTTACTAACTAGCTTATTAAATTATAGGAGATTGCGTAAGAATCACCTCCTTGCTATTATTGTTGTAACCTTAAATAACAAGCCTTAATTTCTTAAATAGGGCGTTAGTAGCTTTGCCCTTAATCTTATTAACCATTCTTAACTTAAAGATGCGAACTCCATTAAACTTAGTAAGGTTATACTTCTTAAATTTAAAGACTCCTTTTATAATAAGACTATCGATCTTCTACTTATTGGATGCTTAGAAAGGAGCTTTAAGGGTTATAATATAACCTTCCTTTTAGAGCTGTTTTGCGAGCTCAAAGTCAGCCTTCTCCTTAGCTATTATAAAGGCTATTAATAACTTAACTCTATTCTTAATAGCGGTAATAAATTGCTCTTTAAAATTAATAAGATGTTGGCGATTTCGTGATCTCTTTAGGTAACCTCTGTTGCGTCATAGTTGCGGAATCTCTACTATAATTATATTAGAATTATAGTTGCCTTCTAGAGTACGTTAATTGTGGTTCTCCTCTAGGGCATCCTATAAAGGCTTGGAACTGTTATCTTTGTAGTAAGGCTTAATAACAGTTAATTGGAATTAAGTGGGTTCGTAAGGCATCTAAATAGTGCAAGTTTAACTATTAATTATAATAAGTTAATATGGGCTTAACCACCCTCCCTTTTTACACTATACGTGTACCTTAGACTGGAGTGGTAGATTAAGTGTAGTTAAGGTATTTAGGCCATTTCTTATTCCTAGTGCGTTATTGACTTGGTGTATAGCGTAGAGACGTCCACCTCCTTTATTGCCTTGCGAATAGCCTCAGCTTATTACACAACGGAAGGAGATAGTGGAGAATTATTAGTTATTTAAGGGTAGGCGCCAAAGACTAGTAATGTGGGTACGAGTCTATCTAGGCTAGCGGAATTGTTAACAGCTTTAACAGCTATTTGTAAGGTAAGTTCTTTGCTAGCGTTCTCAAGTTCTAAAGAGATAATCTTATATACGCGGCGTAATAGCGCGTGATATCGCTCCACTTTTTTAACACTATTATGTGCCTTAATAGGGACTTCCTTAACCTTAATTGCTATTGCCTTTATCTATTATCGAAACTCTATAGATGAGAAGTTCTTTCCTATGTTATAGACGATTTGATTAGGGGGTCCTAGGTAGATATTAATCTAGCATAATTAAAGGGTATCCCATACGTTCCTAGCTGACATATCCTTTAAGAAACGTGCGGCTTAGAAGGAGGTTAAGAAGTTAACAACTTAGAGTATTGGCTTGCCGCTAAGATATATAACGTTAATAATAATATAGAAGTTAAAGTTATAGTTATCTTTAAGGGTGAACTTAAATTGGCCAGGGGACTTCTAGTTTATTTAGTAGTAATGGCAGTACTTTATAAGGTGCTTAATTACCTTAACCTTAACTTTATAGTCTGCTCGCTAAAGAACCTTAAGCAATTAGTAAACGGATAGGTGGCTAAAATGATGGTATAGTTAGTGTAATTCTAACTTAGTTAAGTGGCTTTAAGCAACACTCTTTTCTAGTTAATAAAGGAGCAACCAGGGGTAACCCTACTTGCGCATAATAGGCACCTAATTGTCTCCCTAAATAAGTATATTCTTAAGGTTATTAAGCCTAATGCCTAATTTATCTATATCTTTAATGTAAAATAGAAACGGAGTGTTTGTAGGAATAATATGGAAGGTAATATACCCTAAGGGGGTTTGGACCCTAATTATGCTAAAAGAGGTTATAGTACCCTTACTAAAATAAATTGTGTGTTGGCCTGCCGTTGAATGGTTAATCTAAACAGAGCTATTAAGCTATTAAAGGGCTTAAACTTAAGGTTCTCCTACTATAGATACTCCTGCGGCTCCAGTATCTAGTATAATACTATAGAAGGCGTTTACCAAGTATTTGTTATTAAAGGAGAACGCAGAGCTCTTCTTTGGCTTATTAAAGATATCTAACTTCGTAATAGAATGGAGCGTAGATTAGTTATTAAGAATAGTAATGGTTTATATACTATCTACCTTACCATACTTAGTAAAGTATTGGTTAGGAGAGTAGTCCTTAATTTCTATATCTATAAGGAGCTGTTTAGTCTTATTAACCTTACCCTTAAGGTCTTCTACGCCTTTATATTAAACCAGGAAGCTTTAGAAGTAGGCTATAGTAACCTTATAATTTCTGACGTTTCTTACACTCTAATGGAACTTATTATATACCTCCTTTCGCTTATTAAGGGAGTGTTTAGTTAACTAGCAATTTGGCTTTTTATAAATATAGTACTTCTTCTGGTAATTACTTCAAAATAAACCTCCACGAGGACCTCCATGATTGCCTTATAGTCGACGTTAATTATACCCTTTGCTGTATTCCCTACCACGGCTACTATATATATGGTCAGTCCAGTTGTGATTATATTAGTTGGGAATACTTGGTTGTATAGGGTTTTTGGTATAGAACTGTTAAGATTCTTATATTCGCATTATAGTACCTACAGCGGAGCGTAGCTTAGTATATACTCCTTTAAACGTATCCGTAGGTTTGTATAGCGCTAAGTTACACTTAGGAACGCTATAGTATACTAAAATAACCTAGTCCCTTAGGCTGTTCTTATTTTAGTAAGTTTTGGTAAGACCATATTAGATTTTCTAGAGTTTATTAAAGAGTAGTTAAAGGCACTCTAAATAAGTCTTTGTTAAGTTAGAAGTGATAACTCTTTAGAATATAATCTCCTACTATTCGGATATATAAAGCTGGCGATTCTTATTAGTCTTAAAGTGGGCTCTGGTAAGCTAAAGTATTATATTAAAGCTATAGTTTCTACCCGCAATATGGTTATAATAAAATGTTGCCGCCTATCCCTTTAATATAACCGAGAAAGCATAATAAAACTAGTGGCATTAGATTCCGACCTTACTATAGCAGTTATAAAAGACCTATAGTTTTATTCTAAGTATGTTGTATAATTCTCCTCTAAACTTCTTCTCCTTATCCAAATATACCTTTATTAGGTTTGTGACTTCTCGCAGTAGAGGCTTACCGGTTGGCTAGGGTAGAGGAGCTAGAGGCAGCGGAGGTAGAGGAAGAGTACCTCTAGGTAGGAGAGCACCTCTAAGTAGGAGAGCACCTTTAGGTAGGATAGTAGCGTTCTAGGGGTTTTGTTCTAAATTAAAGTTGCCTTCTAAAGAATATGGGTTGGTTTTGGGTTTCTATAGTTAACGTATAATTTTAGCTTCCGTCCATACTGGTTCCTCTATATTAATAATAACGGCCTAGATATTACTGGTAATTAGGTTACTATTTTTAGCAATGTATACCCTATTCCTATAAAGGAAGTCTCAAAAATCCTAAATAATATTAACATTGCTAAGTGCCTAGGTGTTAGCGGTCTATCCTATAAAATCCTCCCTAAAGTATTCCCACAGCTGTAGATTGGCGTAGTGTCTACTTTAGTAGAATATAATATGGTGTAGGAGAAAGCTATTAACTTATTTTACGGTACAAGTTATTATATTAAAGGTAAATTCGTCCCAATTTTTATTAATAAGTTTCGCGTATAAAGCTACCTTTAGTGGTAAGGAGTCTTCCTAGTCGTTTAAGGTAGGCGTAGCCATGTTTTCAAAGGGAGGGAAGTGTTATTGGTATAGGGATTGTCGTTTGGTACGCGTTTGTTGTTTAGTACGCGTTTATGACATGTATTTGCAATTATAGGGCTTAAAACCAGTTCTAGCCTTAAATTACAAAGACTTATAAAGCGTGTTATTCTGTGTAATGGACGCAAGAATCTATAATCTAGGAAAGGCTTAGGACCAGTTCTAGCTTTAGATCCTTAGATTTATAGAAGAGTCCTATTTAAGGTTTAAGACCAGTTCTAACCTTAAAAGACAGCTTCCTCTAGCATAAGTAGCACTGGTACAGTGGCTTATCTCTTCTTGGTGGAATACCTAGCTATTTTATAGTATAATAGTAAAGTTAACCACTAATTAGTGTAGGTAACACAAGGTAATATCACGTAGCTACGGTTCGTAGATAGTATAATAATTATTGTTCTATTCTTCCTCCTGCTTGAGGAAGGGTGAGGAGCTTAAGGCTCCTCGCCACGCTAGTGCCGCGGCGACACGTGACGGCAACTTGCCTGTATTCCCAACAAAAACATCTTTTTACTAATTTCCAATTAATTTATTTAATGCGTATACCCCCTAATATAGACCTACTAGTCCGCTTTATATCCCTACTAGCTTTTATAATGCTATATTAGAGAAAAATGGATTTAATACTCTATATAGCCACTATAACGCGTCTAAATATCTCCTTTATAGTATTATAGCTAGTAAGGTTTAATTAGAACCTAAGCTAAAAGCACTATTAAGTGGTAGATAAAGTAATCTAGTACCTATATAGTATAAGAAGCAGAGCAATCTACTATAGAGAAGATAAGGAAGGAATAAATAGTAGAGGGAGAGATAAAGGAATATATAATAAAGGATAAGATAATAGAAGAGATGGTAAAAGTAAAGCGCAATTATTTATCTATACTAGTAATATATTATTTATAGATAACTCTGTTAATAGAAAAAGCTTATAAGGATATATTATAAAGCTATTTAGAGGACTAATTGCCTAGAGAGTAAATAAGTAGGGTATAGTTATAATGTTAAGTATAGAAGCTAAGTTATTAGCCCTATTATAGATAGTAAAGGAAGCTATCTTTATTAGTAGGCTGTTTAAAGTAATAATATTAAGGCTAAATAAATACTTAATTATTAACTATAATAATACCTAGATACTTTAACTAATTATAAAGCTCTAATATATTAACATCTATTAATACTAGCTGTGTTAAGAGTATGTAATAAACTAAGTAATATTTTAATGGAAAGTAATAAAGGAGATGATTGCTAATAGACTTATAAAGGCCCTGCCTAAGCAGAGGTTTTAAAGCTTTGTTAATATGATTGGAATAGTAGATATTAAGGAGCAGCTAAATAAGGAGAAGTAACTGGAGGACCTAAGGGAGAAGATTAGAGCGAGACGGAAGGATTTAGATAAGATCATGGTTTAATTGACTTATTAATAGACACGAAAAGGTGGTTAGGTTCGTCCTTGAATAGGCTAAAGCTAAGGGGGTGTGTTAGATAATCTGTATTCTCTAAGGCGTGGGTCATGTATATGAGTTACGTGTACGGAGCACGTGTATTATAAATCCCTTTATCTTAGCTTAGAGCCTCTAGATAAGGTTAATTAAGACACGACACAAGATCATTAATTAATTAACCTATTTTATTAATGAACAGCTCTATATGAACTATCTGACAGCAACTCCACTATATTAGCCCGTCCAACCAGCCACCCAGCCGCACATAGCGAGCAAAACACCTGGCACCGACAGACAGTACTATACCATTCACCTTCTCTTGATCGAAACCAGCCAAACCAGTCCATCCACCCCTCTCCCCATCCAAACTCCCAGCAACAACCTCCCCACCCCTTCCTCCTTCCTCCTTCCTCCCCAAACCCAGCTCAACCACATCGCCATCCTCCTCCCCTACACCGACCTCCTCAACCCCCCCGGGGGAATGCTCCTCTTCTTCCGCCACGCGACGCCACCCGGCGCGCGCTGCGGGCCCTGCCGACGGCGCGGAGCGTGCGGCGTCCGTGCCTCGCGTACGGGCTCAAGGACCCGGTGGTGCGGGTCCCCGAGGCGCGCGTCGTGGCGGTCGGCGCGCGCCTGCGCTGCGGTTCTGGACGCGCCGAATGAGGCTGAGGCGGGAGGTGCCGGTAGGGTGAGGTGGTTCGGCGTCGGCTGTATGCATGGCGTGCGGGGGGGCGGGGGACCCGGTTGTGGTGGTGCGGCCGCCGGATGAGGGGTGGATGGAGGAGAGGGCGGGGGAGAGGGGGCTCTTGCTGGGGGATTTGCAAGTTGGTGGAGTTAATGTGCTTGTGTCGGGATTTGTGGTGCGGATTGATGGGAGAGATGGGAATGATATGGGCAGGATCTTCTTGGATCTTGAGTTGCCGCTGGGTTGGGCACGGGGGGATGAGGAGGGGGTTGCGGCAGAAGTCCAGGCCGGATGGGGATTCCCTCTTGTTACGTTCGAGAATGAGCTGTTGGCTGGTGAACCGCCCTTCTCGTTTCAGGCTCCTCCAATTGCTTCTCAATAAGGAGGAACGTAAGAGCTTTGGCAGTCCAAAACTCGTTTCGCTGAGATCCATTTCTGGCATCAGCACAAGGGAAGTGGGAGTTTGTGCCCGCCTATGGTGCAGCTCGTTGGTATTGCACTAATATATACCTGGTTTACGCTTCACCCTTCTACCAGATCCTCTTCGCAACCATGGCATACCTAGTCACGCCTCCTAACCCCACCTCCCCAATCCCCTTCGCCTCCTTTTCCTTTGCTTTGGCCTCTCTTTCCCTCAGCGCCCTTAGCCCTTCCGGGTCATCTGCGTAAATCCACCTGCGTTTGTCCTCCTCGACCTCTACTATACCCCAGCCGCCGACTCGCTTCCCCCCTGTATCAGCTACAATTCTCTCCCGCTCTTTCATGCCCTTGTATCGGCTCCGCGAGAAGCTAAGAAGACACATGCCAAGAACAAGCTTGAAGGCGAGCAGAAATAGGTACCCGACGAGGAAGACAACAAGCATGGTCGCGAAGGCGATAAGGTCATCGACGGACCACCAATTGAAAGACGAAGTGTCTGGTCCACCGGCGCCGGCACCAAAAGACGACCTTCCCAGCGCTCGGCGGAAAATGTGGTCGATGTGAGCAAGAGCGGCTGTTGTTGCTGGGGAAGTAGTAGCTGTGGGTTCGGTGGACAAAGAGGTGGCGGTTGAAGGGAGTGGGAGCGGCATGTGGGTGGCTAGGAACATGTGGTAGGTTTGCACGACAGCACGGATGAAGAGGCATGAGAGAGGAAGGACAGGAAGACCAAGGCGTTTTGTTAGGTTTTGGTCTGCAAAGGCCTAGTTGTCGAGCCCTTCATTAGCAGTCCGCAATCTAATCATGACCAAAGGGCCCAAACTCACATGGGAATAGTAATCCTTAGCTAGGACATCTAGGAAGCGACCGTAGATGGCTGGCTTGGTGTTGTTGAATTTGGTGATGTATGCATGCTTTACCCAATCCACGATCATCTCGCTGCCCAGAACAAGAAGAAAGGGCCCTAGGACTTGCCCAGTCCACTTAGGGAAGATAGTGAAGCTTAATGGGATGATACTGGTACTCCTGACTGGAGCGCTGGTGGTATTGCCGCCCAAGTTATTGGAGCTGGCGGTGATGTTGCCTAGACCAATGCTCAGACCGCCAACCTCCACGATATTTCGCATGGCAATGATCATTAACATCAGCCAAAGCTGAAAACGCTCCACCACATCCGCACAAGTGATTTGGAAGAGGTTCTCCTTTTCAAACTTTTTGAAAACGGTCCCTTTGATCTCCACAAACTGGTTCGACATAAGAAGGGTCAAGAGTGCATTAGAGTACGAATTCACGGCCACATTGAGGGTGATGACCTGGTAGAAGAGGGCGGTCGCATGGATAACATTATAGACCAGTGCAAGTATGAACATCCAGAACGGACGCGTAATCTTGCTTCGGCCGTCAGGATTCCGGTCAAGCGTCTCTCGAGAAAAGAGACATTCAAGAACATCTTGGCCAAGAGCGGAAAACAATCGGTCACAGACCTGAAAAAATGTCAGTTTCATACAGAAGAGACCATATATGATGGTACAAACCTCAAGGACATTGTAAATCACATAAAGCTTAATTGCTGCTTGCCCGCGAATTCCATGGTACATTTTGCTAGCATCGAAACGCATCAGTATGGCACAACTCGTGATCACTAGGAGACCTTTGAGAATGTCTGCCTTGTGGCTGGGGAGCAATGCCGATGGCGTCGATTTAGTTCTACGGTGCCTGAAGGCAGAGCTCCGCACATGCTTTCGCTGCTGTTCTGGAAAGCTGTGTGCACCATTTCCATTCTCTTTAACCGCGGTTGCAAGATTGGGAGATGCCACAGCTGAGATAGAAGGTCTCCGAGATCTTGCTCCCTCCTCGGATGGGGTGCCTGTCGTAGGGGTTCCACCCTTCTGCCGTCGTCTCCTCCAGACCCTGCCCATTCCAGAGTATACGAAACTTGCCAAATCGCGGATCTCGTTGACGATATTCCTAGCCCACCATTGAATAAGAACCCAAAGAGCTTTGAAGAACCGCAATGGCAAAATGGTAAAAATGTAAAGCCAGGCATCAAGGCAGGCCAATGCACCAAACGCAAGGGTCTGTTCTAATTGGGGTGGTAGAAATAGAAAATTAATCAATCGCTCGAATTTTATTTTCGAGGACTCATAAGGAAAATCGCTGGTAGAGGGACGATAGATATACAACGGAGATGGCTTGTCGGGAGAGAGCTCTAGTTGAAGATAAGTTGGTATTGACAATGGGGGTAGTGGTATGGATGATGGCATTGGGGAGGGAACTGGATCTGGCGGTGCAGGAGGTTTAAGACTGGCAGGTCCGTTGGCGTTGCTTCCTTTATCATCGAGGTTCAAAGGTGCTGGTATTGGGCGCGTGGGCTTGTGTTGCCCACCCGCTTCGTGGGTAAAGCTGTGGTTCCTCGTGGATGATTGTTTCCGCCGTATTACTGGCGGCGTTGATACGGCTCTTGACGAGAGCCCTGGACGTCCGAGTTTCGAGTCTGTCATGGGCGATTTGACGGACACCCCATCTAGACCTTGTTTCGACGCTGCAGCCCTAGAGAAACTCGCTCTGCGTCGATCACTGCTCATTTCCATCACCACGTTATGCGCCATTTCCTCCTCCAGAACGCCCAAACCTCCGCGATCCTCAGTATTTTGTCCTTTCCCTTCGACTGTGGGTGATCTGGCAAGTGGTGATACATCCTCTGAGATAGGAGATGCCGCGCGAAGGGGAAGCGACGTCGGAGAAGACGTAAGTTCGTGAATTTGGGCAGGAGAAAGTTTAAAAACCTTGTCGCGATCATGTGAATCTGATGTTGGAGAGCCAACGGTTCCAGCACTGCTCCTTCGCCTGCCGTCTGGTCTCTGGATTCGTGGAAGAGGTCTGGCATCGTTGGAGCCATCTGTTACTGCACTGCCATCGTGGAGGCTCTGGCGCCGGCTTCGGACACCATCGGGGGGGCTCAAGTTCTCCTCCCGCGCTCGGTCTTGGTGTCGAAGGTGGCCGTCTGGTGGAAAGAACAAATTTCCTGTTATCGGTGACAGGGTGGGCGTGGGGAGCTGTTCATTCTCGGGGATGGATATGGAGGCATCACCGTTGGCATGTGGTTCTCGCACCCCGTTCATAGTGTTGTTGAGACGTGGTCTCTGGGAGGAGCATATTGTAATGAGGTATCTTCGTGGTGATGGCACAGTAGAAAGGTGGTGTTGCAAAGCTCGGACTCCAGTTAACAAACGTTAAAACGTTGAACTTCGGAGTTTGCGGTCTTTGTCTCCGATTGAAACACCGAAATGCCAAGAGAAGACTTCGCAGTGTCGGCAAAAGTATGGGCATCTTCGTCCGCTCTTTCAAATTAGAGCCACTCGACTATTTCGCTTCATAAATAATAATTTTTGTGGTATAAAAGCTAGAGTCTATTCAACGTCTAATAAGTTTCAATGCCATCCTTCTAACCGCATCTCAATTTTAAAACCCGTCATGTTCAGCATGCTAAAAGCCATGAATGGTATGCCTCATTTTTATCATTCAAGCTATCGTTCCACATACGTATTGCGAGGTATAATCTATGGGTACAATTGGATGCCGAAAAGAGGTGGAAAAGGGAAAGGAAAAGGAAATATCCTCGTTCGCTACTTGGTTGCCCGAGCTAAAGAGGAAAGGTATACATGCCAAGAAATGCTACGCCCAAAGTAGGCTAATCAGTCTGGTGAAATGTTAACATTGACCCTTTCGCAAATCTAATGGTTGTGGCAGCAACACGTATGTGGGCCGGCTTTGATGACTTCCGTCGTCGCTTGATCCTCGTACTTCTTGAAATTCTCCATGAAGAGCTTGCCCAATTTCCGTACCTCGCCCTTGAAGTTGGTCGTGCCAGTCCACGACCTCGCTGGGTTGAGCAGCTCATCGGGAACGTTCGGGCAGCTCTTTGGCACTGAGAGATTGAAGGTTTCGTACGTCTCGAACTCGGCCTTTGCAAGCTCACCGGAGTGAATGGCGTCGAGGATGGCACGGGTGTATTTGAGTGGGCAGCGCTTGCCACCAGTGGTGGCACCAGCGCCGACCCAGCCAGTGTTGAGAAGCCAGGCGTTGGCCTTGTGCTCTGAAATCTTGTCTGCCAACATCCTGGCGTAACGCATGGGGTGCAGGGCGAGGAATGGTTGCGCGAAGCAGGAAGAGAAAGTCGCTTGCGGTTCTGTGACGCCATCCTCGGTTCCGGCCATTTTAGACGTGTATCCAGAAATGAAGTGATACATGGTCTGTTCAGTATTCAGCTTCGAGATCGGTGGCAGGACACCCCGAGCATCGCAAGTCAACAGAATGATGTTTGTGGGATGGTCAGAGCTGACGCAAGGAATTTTGGTGTTCTCAATGTACTCGATAGGATAGGCACTGATGCGAATGTTAATCTCAGCTTCAATATCAAATAATCAGAGACTTACCATCGAGTGTTCTCCGTCAGAGTGAAATCATCGTAATCGACAACACGAGTGACGGGGTCAAAAACGACATTCTCTAGGATGGCACCGAATCGGATGGCACCGAAAATATCCGGTTCCTTCTCGGCTGAAAGGCCAATGCATTTAGCGTAGCAACCTCCCTCGATGTTGAACACACCCCTATCACTCCAGCAGTGCTCATCATCTCCGATGAGAGCGCGCTTTGGATCTGCAGAAAGAGTCGTCTTGCCAGTGCCGGATAGGCCGAAGAAAACAGTGACATCTCCGTTCTTCCCCTCGTTTGCGGATGAGTGTAGAGTAAGGACGTTGTGCTTAATGGGCATCTCGTAAAAGAGGACTGTGAAAATGCCCTTCTTCATCTCACCGGCGTACTCGGTACCAAGAATAACCATCTCCTTCTCGGCAAAGTTGATTGCTACTGATGTCGCAGAGGTCATGCCTTTTGTATATCTATTGGCGGGGAAAGCACCGGCATTGTAGATAGTATAGTCGGGATGGAAACCCTCAAGCTCTTCTCTTGAGGGCCTGATAAGCATGTTTCGCATGAACAGGGCATGGTAGGCGCGGGCGCAGACCACTCGGACTCCAATCCTGTAGCGCTCATCCCAGCCAGCGAAGCCGTCAACGACATAGATACGGTTCCTCGTGTTTAGGTAGTCAATGGCACGTTCACGGTTGATGCGCCAGATCTGCCAGAATTGTCAGTGGATTTTGATGCGGGCGCACGTGATTGAGGCGGCGAAGCGGGAAAAAAATGACAGGGAACAGATGTTACAACCCCCTCCCCTGTATGGATTGCTAGCGACTTGGCATAGAATATATGAACGTTCTCTTTCCAGACAAGTTCTGCCTAGACGCTACCAATCCGTACAGGGGAGGGGTTTGTACAAGGGGGTGCTGTGCGGACCTAGCGTCTAGGCAGATTTGTATGGATAACGCTCTATGCCAAGAGGCTAGCAAGCCGCACGTGTACCCCCCTTGCACGCGCCAGAAAATGCGGGGGAACGCCACATGCACATGCACACATCTTCCCTTTCGGGGATACCCTCGGTAGTGAAAAACTGGGAGGATGACGTCTGCCGAAAATTTATGACATAACAGCAGGCCGAGATGAGAGCTGTAAATGAAAGACAGAGGGAACTTACATCGGGGGACATCGGCTTGTTAACTGGGCCCCACCAAACATCGCTTTCTGAGTTCTCCTCTCGCACAATGCGCTTGTCTGATGGTGATCGGCCTGTTTTTGCTCCAGAGTATGCTGATAGTGCACCCGTTGATGTGATGGCTGAGCCAGTTTCATAGACGAGAGCATCTTCGTAAAGTGCAGCAACTGATGGATTGGCGACCTTGTAGAGATATCAGTAGAGTTTAGAATGAGCATTGATGGTAATAGTGATAGTAGTAATGGTAGGTGGTAGTAGTGGTAGTAGTTGTAGCTGTGGCGTTGTAGCGTGGTAGCGTGGTAGCGTGGTGGCGTGGTGGCGTGGTGGCGTGGTGGCGTGGTGGCGTGGTAATAGTGGCGAGTGAAGATTTCAACAACTTACAATTGCAACACGGTCATAGTCAATGTGTGCTTTATCGTGCAGCTCCTCTTCAATCTCAGTGTGCTCACGCTGCGGCCTAATGGTATTATATCAGCTCAAGCACACAAGCAGACAAAGAAAGTCGGTGTGATGCGCCAATACTCACTGGACACCGCTTGGGTGAAGAGCGGTCTTGTTTACGCTATGAGCAACCATGACTTTCGGAATGGCTGTCTTGAGGGAGCTAGAGTGGAAATTGTTTCGTTGCTGTTTGGCTACAGTCTGACGGACAAAGTCTTCAGCCAAGGGAGCTGGAGAGGCAGTGCGAATCGGCGGGGTCTGGGTTCCTTTAATAGCTCCAGTCATTTCCACGATGTCCGGGAGAAGGCTCAGCGACAACAGCGCTCCTTCTCGTGTTGGTTCAGGGTGGCGTGCTCCAGATGCTAGCTGATGGTGCTGATTGGATCTGAGGCTGTGCGTAGGCTTATGCCGGGAACCGTCAAGAGGTACCCTAAATCTTCCGAAGGGTGACGAAGAGACGAAGACAAGCCGGGCTGTAGAGAGGGTTAGCTGCAACAAGTTGGAGCGTCTACTCGCTTCAACTTATGTCTTTTGCAAACAGATCTGCGACGATAATTGTGAGGAACAGAAGATTGCGAAGAATCCTTCCCGGAAACAAGACTTTGAGAGGCGCTGGCTGAGAGATTTTCGGTAACGAGAACAAGAGCCATTCTGACGTTCTGGTGTTTCGCGCGCCTCAAGCTGGCTGGTGCTGGGGGAGAAGGGGCACACGCACTGCAGAAAGCTTGGCCATTAACCGGATCGTCCTTTTGTTAGGGCGTTCCCCGCATTCCGCACTGATGTCAGGACCATTTCGTCACTAGGAGCGCGCGCTCCAAACGACCATGGCACGCGACTACTGACAGTTGTCGGCATTATTGGCACTTCAGATCGGGAGTGATGGCCCTCCTGTAATGCCTCGAGCACCCGAAAACTCATTCAGTCCGAAGATTTCAGGTGCAGGAAGTGGGGGGGGGGAGGAAAGGGGAATAATAGCGCAATCTAGATTTCTCAGGGCGAGCAAGGCGTGAGTGGCTCCCCTGCCTATGACTGCCCGTGACTGCCCATGTACCTGTCAACGCGTACATTTATCGTCACCTGCACGCCGAGACGAGCCACGCCAAGCTCTCCGTAGCGTTCCGACGTCTAGGTACGCAGCGTTGCTGGCTCCTGCACGGTCACGCACCAGCGCCGCGTGCACCCGTCCAGTCCTCGAATCACAAAGTTACAGTTACACAATTTCTTCAATTACACACCGCCACTTGCATGCAGCCACCAGTCATGGCCAGACAGACTCATCCTCCACAATGAAATAATCACACATTCGTTGCACTCGCCGCACTCACTTATTGCTCTTCCGGTTTCACCCACTGTTCCGTTTCCGAGATCGTACGCCACTCCTGGAAGCAATTGCGGCCCCGATACGGTGGACGGCGCGAAAAGCAATCGCTAAGCAACAACAAGATTTTGGGCCCAAGACCCCGAAACGTCAACGTCCTCACGGGCAACCTTATGGAGGAAAACCGCTAGCCCCAAAAAGGAAGGGGAAATGTCCTCCGTAAACTACGGCACTACGCCTTATCACCTTCATGCCTCTTCCTCATCTCCTTCCTGTTCTTCCTTGCCGTTGGGCTGAAGAATGACCTGATCTTGCGCCCTCCCTGGAGGTAAAGCCAGGAGCAGATGAATACAACAGCGAAGTTGAAGATTATGTATACCCCTATCGCAACCTATCAATCATTTATTTATCTCAAAGCAACACCATTCCACTTACAAAATATCCCAAAGTCTCTCCATATATATTTTGGATACACGTTGAAGCTCGCCGCAAACTGAGTGCCGTTCGAATACTGACAAAATCCACAACTGCCGTTCGGCTGTGTCCGCACATACCCGCCTATTCGTTGAGCATATGGCCCGGCATACGATTGACAGCTCTGTCCTGGCGGTGGGTCAAATATCGCAAGCTCTGATCTGTCGCACTGGATGGGAACTCCATCAGTGATCAAGCCAAGCATGCCCTCGAGGAGATACTTGAATGGCGTGACCCAATACATCCAGCTCCGCCAGAAGTAAGGCAATCCCGCGTACGGGACAACCACACCGCAGAAACTGACAACTGCAGAAGTCAGTAAACAACATGACGGTGCACATCCAGGCTGCGCTTACTAAATGTGAAGAATATAGGAACTAGCAACGAAGCCAGCAGGTCATTGGGAGAGAAGGACGCGATGGCTTGGCCAAATCCAAGATAGAACATCTCAAAGGCAATGATGAACAGCCAGACGCTAGCCGACGTATATGTATCTCTGGGAAACCACGTGGCCCAATACCAACAGCACCCTACTTGCAGTTAGCGACTACCACTCATCTCGATGCCCAAAAGTTGAAGAGATGACACATACAGTATATTGTGCCGGCGACAATCCGATACGGTATTTCGCTCAGGATAGCACCACAGACAAACGCTACCCACGAGTAGATCTTGGAGTTGCCTTCTCTCGACTCATATATTGACCGCATATTGAGATATCGCGGTTGCAGCTGCTGGATTAGAGGCGGCGCGATTGTTAAAGTCATGAAAGCCGAGAAGAGGCGGGATTGCATGTCAATCTGACTATTCCCCAAATGCCAGAAGGTGAATGTGTTGAATAGGCCCGTAAAGATGTGGAGCATGAATATTCCTCTGTCCACAGTCAATATTGGGTTGCGCAAACTATTCAAGGTCCCCTTACATGATATAGGGTGGATCCCTCCACATTGCTGTGAAACTGCGGTATATAACAGCGTATAGCTGCGTACTCAACGGCATAGCATACTCCCGTTCATCCCGTGTTTTGTCTCCTGTCGCGGCACTACGGCGATTGATGGTAATATCCTGTATCTCTCTGGTCAATATCTCATTTTCAGGTGAGCTCGCCCACACGTCACCCCAATCTTTCCCATTATAATCGGGATTTCCGGCGCCGATGGCCTCTAGCATATACTCCGCGGGATTAGTCTTAGGAGGACACCTTTTTGCGCCATTCTTCTCGAGGTAGTCCAGCAAGGTTCGGCTGTCATGCCCAAGTTCTCCGAAGTACACAGTCCTGCCGCCACTCTTCAGTAATAAAAGCTGGTCAAAATGCTCGAAGAGAACAGAAGAAGGTTGATGTATCGTGCAGAGGATTGCTTGCCCCGCATCTGCCAACTTGCGCAGGAATCTGACGATATTGAAAGCAGCCCCAGAGTCCAATCCTGACGTGGGTTCATCAAGAAACATGAGGAGCTCTGGTTTGCTTGCCAGCTCGACACCAATCGTGACCCGTTTCCTCTGTTCTTGATTTAAGCCGGACCCTACTTTCCCAATGGCAGCGCCTGCGATTTCTCGCATCTCAAGAAGGTCAATGACCTTTTCAACATAGTCGTATTTCTCCTCAAGTGGTACTTCTTTCGACTGTCGCAGCTTGGCGGAAAATCGCAATGCTTCTCTTACAGTGGCAGTCGACTCATGTACATCCTGTTGGGCACAGCAGATTAATGATCGAAGATGAGTCTTTGGCATCTGATATACTTACCATTTGTTCGGCAAAACCAGTTGACCTTTGGAAGGACCTAGAAATTAGGTCAGCGAATGCTTCTTCATGTTTCTAAGTGGAAAGGCTCTTACGATGGCAACGGCCTCCCGTCAACAAGGAAATCGCCGCTGACTACACCGAACCGTATGCGCTGGGCCAGGGTATTAAGTAGCGTGGTTTTACCAGCACCAGATGCACCCATTAATGCGGTCAGCTTTCCTGGCTTCACGTAGCCTTGAACATCTTGTAGTAGCTTCCTTTCGCCCCTCTCATATGGAATTGTGTAATTGACGTTTTGCCATGTGAAGATCGTGTCGTTCCTCGCCACGCCCTTCGCCGCTTCATTGTTGCTATCACTGCTTGGCTCATCCTTAGGATCTCCTGCACCTGCAGCATGGACCTCCCCTGTTTCCTCATCCCTAGGCTGGGTGTTCTTCTCCATTGCTTTCTCGATAGCGGAAGGGACCTGACCTCTCTTATAAATGGTTACGGCACCGCCACCCTTGTTTGGCTTCTGCAGCTCCATTCCAAGTGCTGTCAGGAAGACGAAGAATATGAAAAAAGCACAGATGAAGCCAAAGTTCCGCCAAAGGTGTGATCGAGAGTAGCCGTAAGCTACCTGAATATAATCGGCGCCGCTGACAGTCAGCGAACCTGGGGTGCTTCCTTGAATAGTGCATGACTGATACCGGGGCAAAGCATTTGGGACCATTGGAACGATATACGGTGGCACACACCTGCGGTAACATTAAACATTAGCGATGGGCTTTCAGAGAAGGGAAATGGGCGATAGTACTCAAGCTTGAGATTGTAAAACTCGTTTGATAGCAGAGCTTCAAAACCATACTGCACGGGGTTTATCCACCGCAGCCAAGAGAACCATGGATGCATCTTTCTCGGAGGAATGAGATAGCCTGTGTAAACTATGAGGGCCTGGATTGCCACGCCTGTGATTCTCGTGGCTGCGTCGAGCGAGCCTGCGAGAGCACCGATACTCCTGAAAAACGCATACATGGTCATGGTCAAGAGCCAGACACTGATGAAGAATTGGGATGCTGTCCTCTGGAGGTTTGCCATGAAGTAAACGACCACATCGAAAATGACAACCTGGATGAATACCAAAGGGCAATCCATAACCGTCTGGGCGATTGCATAAGCGGAAGGTCGATAGAATGAGAAGCTCTTATGCTTGAGTAGGATGGGTCGACTCTCGAAAGCAGCTGTCAATTCAGCTAGTGCAAGCAGAGCGTTAAATAGGAGCATGAAGAAGATGACACCACCTCTTGTAAAAACTCCAGTGGCAGTTTTTGGTAGATTGTAAAACAGACTTCCTACAATCAAAGCCTGGAATAGAATTCCGCCCCACTTCCCTACGAGTGATTGCTTGTCCCCGATCATGACTAAGTACTGTCGCCTTGTACAAGCAGCGACTTGCTTGTAGAAAGGAAGTGTATAATTTTTCTTTTTGGTGGCCTTTGTTCGTGCAGCACTGCGTTCCTCTTGCAATCTTTTGGTCTCTTCTTCGAATTCTCGAATTTCCGTTATGTTTTGTTGGTATCTCTCACTTTTGAGGAAGGCTTCTCCGAATTGGTTAGCCGAACGTGGAATGCGATCCTCCCAGCCTTCCTTGACGTGCCGTTCGTGCTCATCAGTCACTGATGTCAAAAAGTCTGCAGTAGTCCAGCGATCAGGTTGCACAAAACCAAGATCCTTAAAATATTTGGCAGCATGATCTGTGGGTCCAAAGTAGCAACAGCGGCCTTCATCTATCAGCAGTACCTTGTCAAACAAATTAAAAAGAGATTCTCCCGCCTGGTAGAGAGCAACACTAGTTGAGATGTGAGCCATGTTGGTGAGAGACCGTAAGCTCTGGACATATTCCAGAGCAGTGCTAGCATCAAGACCTCTGGTACTGTTATCCCACGATTGAACGGAGGCTTTCATGATCATCGCTTCGGCAATGCTAACGCGCTTCTTTTCACCCCCTGATACACCCCTCACGAATTCATTTCCAACCTTTGTGTTCATTGTGTGTTCAATCCAGAAAAGTTTCGACACAACTCTGAGAAATTCCTGGACGTAGTCGTTTCTTGATTCCCCTTCTTTGCGTGAACTCTTGCCGGGAGTCCTGGTTTTCAGGGCAAACTTGAGCGTATCTTTTACTTTTAGCGTGGCATAGTGAAGATCCTCTTCAGGATTGTAGAGAACTTCGCTGCGGTATTTTTTGGCCATCTCTTTCGCGTCAGTCCCGCCATACGTAACATCACCCTCGATGCTTTCGTAACCAAATCTTTGGTTACCGATTACTTTCAGAAACGTTGAACAACCAGCACCAGGCCGACCCAGTACCAGGAGCATCTCTCCGGGTTTCATACAGCCCGAAAAGTCATCAATAATAGTTCGTACTGGAGGTTTGCTAGCTGCTTGGCGTGGACCTTTGGTAACGAGGTTTTTTAGAAAGCGCGGCAGACCCAGGAAGAATTCCCCAACGGTTGGTTGCAGCGCAGCACCAAGACCCATGCCTTTGACTGTCAAATGTTTGAACACGACTCCAACATGCCTCGTCTTCTCTTCTTCTGAGTTCTCTTGCCGAGTGCGACCAAACATCCGAGACATCAGCTTATTAATTTCCTCTTGCTCCTCGTTATGTTCAGGATCCACAGTGGAGGCAGTGCTTTGCCGGCCAAGCGCATTTGTTCTTCGCTTTGATAGCACTTGAAACAAATTGTCTTCCGTAATTGTTTTGCCTGACGCAGTCTTTGCCAGGGCAGGCTGGTTATGCGTGCTAGAGACTGACTTGATAGGTTCAAATACTTCATCTTTCTCGCTGTACTCATCTTCGTCGGGCTCAGTGGCAATCAATCCTCTCGCGCTCGGCCTAACATAACCACCCAATCCCACTTCCTTCCTTATGCTAGAAGGTGAAACGGCAGATAATTCTCTCACGATTGGCGCCAGCTCGGTGGTCTGGTCGTTTGAGCTCGACATTTCAGATCAGATGTCTCTATGAATAATTAGTCCGACTTGGGAGTATTTTTTAAACCCTTGCAAAGAAGGGTACTAAACTAAAAGACGGCTCTAAAGACAACAATAGAGTTTGATATTGGCTAATGCAGAACCAAAAGTCGCCGACGCGACACACCGATCTTAGGGACAGTGAACAAATGGTAGAATTAGCGGAGAATATGAAATCAGGCGGAGGCGGTAGCGACCATGGTGGGTAGGTGGGGAAACGGTCAACCACATAGCTGCTAGGAAATGCTATCTCCATTTCTTTTTTGTTCGCACTTATGTGCGTTGGATCGTTCGCTATGTCGCATGTTTGAAAGACGCGGGTCTGGTCGGCAGTCGGTGAGTGCTTGATCCGGTCCCTTGTCAACCTGCTCGCCAAAGCCCAACTAAATTACGAATATTCTCTTACCACCTAATTGGATACATGTAATTCATCTCACCAGAATTGTAGGGACGAACTCGGGGTCTCAGGGTCTCGGGGTCTCGCTCACTCGTTGATATTTGCAAAAGCTCGCATAGACGAAAAAGTAACCATCGTCCATGCGTTCCAATTGGGAAGATCTGCTGGCACCATGCAAATCACCCAAATTTCGTCCGTATTCGACCGCTGAACAACCCGCGTTTTCGGTCGTTGCGATGCCGATGCGGGCATGTTAGTAAATCAACCCATTAAACCCGATTTGAATAGAATTGATTACAAAGCAATTCAAATTTATCTTAAAGCAACCTCTATTGATATTAAATCAACCCCAAATCAGGTGTCTGTGAGGATTGATTTGAATTAATTAAAGTCTAGCTTTGGTGATGCCTACAAAATGCTTAGAGGTATGCTCGCTAAATGGTCTTTTTAGTAAGAAAACCTATAGAATCGGCATTTTCTACCCATCAACTAAACTATATTTTGACATCCCGTGGTCATATTTGCCTGCCAAGCTCGCTAAAATTGAGAAAGTTCGCGACCAGGCAGCGAGACGATTTTCAACACGTTTTCTTAATTTTAGTAGCAATAAAATAGCTTTTTCTAAAATTTAGAAAATTTAATAACATGCGGATCGTTAGTCCCCCCAACGAAAACTTTAACCCGAGTTTATAACCCAAAGCTTTAATTTAGAGCTTTATTATATAGACTTTAATTAATATATATAGAGATAAGGGCCCAGGCCCACATGGAGGAGGAAGGGAGACGCGCAAGAGGCCAGCAAAGACAACAGCGAGAGAGAGAAAGGAGCCAAAGTAGAGCACGAAAGAACGCCAGGAAACCATCTACCGTAATACAACACTGGTTGGACCAACGCTGAAGAGGCGCATGGGAGTTGAAGGTACAGAGGCTGACTTAGGCAAGAGGAACCCAAGCCGTAGCATGGTTAATGCCATGGGGGGTAAATACTTAAGGGCTCCAAGAAGGCCTAATAAAGGCAGAAAATATAATAGCAATACTCTTAAGAACCGGAATAATAGGACTAAAAGATTAGCTCTACTGGGTAGGTGTCCTAGTAGGTAGCCTAAGATGCGAATATAGCTGGCCAAGACAGACCCTAAAACACGTAATACTGCTATACCCCTTACGCACCAACTAAGAAGTAATACTCTTAGTAGCTAGCATAAAGAATTATAATATACTACTCTTAACATAAAAAGGTCTTAAGGCGGTTACCTAATAGCTTATTAGCCAAAATGTACTAGACTAGTTTTGGGTTGCAAAGGAAATAGTAATAGAAGGTAAAGGGGTAAGCAATAGGCGCCTCCTGTTAACTTTACAGTAGTAGAGTAAAGTTTATAATACTAGCGCGTCTATAGGCTTGTTACGGCAGCAGTGGTTCCTAAGGAGGTCAAAAAGTAAGGTAGTAGAGCACTATAGGCGACTTATAGACGCTAAGTAGGCGAGTTCTAAAAGGCGGGGAGATAGATTACGGGGTTTTCTTAAGTAGAGTTTTCTCCTCATATATATATAAGGAGTAGTCCACATAGGCCTAATAGGGATCCAAATTAGATATTAAGCAATAAATAATTAGATATAGAGATAAGGTTTTCCAGAGGGAGACCCCCTAGGACCCCCTATAGAGCTTTTAGTAAGATTAAGGCGCCTTAGTTACCGCTAGGTAAAAATCTACTATAGTAACTAAGGCGCCCTACTTAAGCTAGGCTTAAAGATTATATTGGTTACAAATCTAGTATATATTTAGATTGCAGAGCTTTAATACAGAGCCCTCTACATAGGATCTAATATAGTAGATTGTGATTCTAATTTAAAGCTTTATATACTAAATATTTTTAATGCCTAATAACTAAATCGCTGCATGGCTGGAATTAGTCTACTACCCTAACTTGATTAAACACGCGTGTAAGAAGAGACATAACTATATACTAAGACCCCTCCCCCAACGGGCGGGGGCGGTGTGGCTATAGTAGCGACGCCTAATATAATTAATTAACCACATTGTTGCCTATTAGTTTGGACGTACAGTACTGGGACAAAGTCTTCGCGTTTAAGCGATTTCATACCAAAACTCACTATATTCGCCCTATGGTTTCTATAACTGTAAATTATGAATTTATTTTAAAAATTTTAATAGTTAAAAATAAGTGGTATTTCTAAAAATCTACCTATTTGGATTTCCGTTTAATAAAGAATTAATTTAAATAAATATACTTTAAAGTTAACTTGTCAGATAAAACCTAAGTAGATAGTTATATAGCCGTAAGGTATAGGCGACCCTAGAGCGACCTAGGGGTGACTCGCCCATAAGGCACGTGCGCTGCACGTGACTAGGGAAAACCCTTCCTTACCTCGCATATAGACTCCTCCTTTTCCCTTAAGGATTTGTCTATCTATATAATATACCCTATTATTCTATTAATTAGACTCCCTATCTACATCCTCACCTTATGTTTAAATCCTTACCAATCCCCTTAGGAGGATAGCCGGTTTAATTTTTCTATAATGCCTCTAAAAAGAAAACCAATACCTGCACCTAATAGTAATATACTAACAATACAACCGCCAAATGCCTTAGGATCTAGTGTAGATAAAACCGCTAGAAATATATTAGCAAAATCTAAGCCACCTTCTAAACCTTAAAACGATTAGCTACCTATAAACGCTAGAGACTAGTTTAACCTATATACCTAGGCTTAATAAAAGCTTAGTAAGATTACTAGTATCCTACCAAATACTGCTAATATAAAGGAGCTAGATAAGCTGGCTAAGAAAATAGCTAACTTATAGAGCATTATTAATTTAATAAAGCCCTCCTGTTGCCTCTCTAGTAAAGAGTATAAGTTATATAGCAAACACATACGTCGAATAAATCTCAATGCTCTAGTCAAGAAGTTACTACCTAACATTGGCAGTACAACTTAACAGCATTTCAACCGTTAGATTGCCGCAGTTAAGAACCAATTTAAGGTTAATAATACTAACTATAACTATAAGCGACGGACGAGCTAGGCTATTAAAGGTCTTATAAAAAGAGAAGACAATTACCTAACTAGTTTATTACTGGTTAGGCACTAAAGACAAAGGTCCCTTATTATAGGATAAGTTTAAGACTATAGTCTAAGACCAGATTAGGAACCCTATAGTAAGACGCTTTAATAATACTACTATATACTATATAGCTATTATAAAGGAGAACTAGAGGTTTAATGTCTTCCTAGCCCATATACATAGCTTAGAGAACCGTTTCCTATATACCCCTTTTATTAACCCTAAGCAATAGGTAGACTTTTAGTTCTTATACCTCCTAGCCTACTTATAAGCAGAGCTCTTCTACCAAAACTTTATTAAATAGGTAAGAACCGCAGAGGACCTCTTTACTAAAATCCACTATATAAAGTAACTGCTTAACACTATAAAGCTTACAGAAGATCGCGTAGTTAGCAGCAGTAAATCCTTGTACTTAAAGTGCGGTTATAGTATAGGCTCTATAGAGTTAGGTTTAGGGAACAGAACCTAAAAAGGGTAATACTTTTCTAAGCAAACTCTTAGGGAGGCTACTTAAAAGCTAGATGACTTAGAAGACCCCTTAGATGCTAGTAGTACGCACGCAAGTTAAAAGAGACCTATGTAACTACTATAAAGAACACTAAAAGTAAGCTAGTAAAGGTAAGTTAGGCTAGCTTTCGGAAAACCCAAAGCCCTAGTAGCGCATCTTTTTTAACTGTAACTAAGGCCTAATATAGAGGGAGAAAAGAAACGTATTATGGTACATATTGCAATAAATATGCCTTAGGGTAAAGTCCGCCTATATTACTTATATAACAATAGGTGCTAAATTAACCTTATTAACCAAGACGTTATTTATAGGTTTAACCTGCCTATAAGCTATATGTTATATTTACGTAAACCTATTATATATTTCCTTAATAGTAACCAAATAATAATCTAGGACGCTTATAATCTAATAGTCACCACTAGCAACTCCTAGGGTACCCCTTGCACTATTAGCCCCTAGACCTTTTAGGGTAGCTTATTTAATAGTTATAATATAGTTCTTAGATAGGATTAGCTTGTGGAAGCAGATCTATTAATTAGCTTTTATTCTAGATAATTTGTCTAGGGTACTTTAGACTCTAGACACCTCTAAATAGTTACCCTTAATATACTCCTAGTAGATATTAAGGCTAGCAAAACAGTCTATTTGCTATAGCTAGAAGACTCCTTTATACTGGTTATAAACACAATAGAGGACCTATTATTACTAGCAGCGAGTACCTATGCAGACCCTCTAGATATGGAGATACTAGTTATAAACACAATAGAGGACCTGTTATTACTGGCAGCGAGTATCAATAGAGACCCTCTAGTGCTAGCGTAGATTGCCTTAACTTAAGGGGGAGGTAATTAAACCCCCAAAAATATTAAGTATACTACAGCAGAGCTATATATACTCTTAATGCGAGCACGCCTACAAAACGTATATTAGCTACACCCTTCTCTTTACTGGCTCCTAGAAGCATACTACTATATAATAGTCGCCTTAACCTCTGTAGACCCTAGCCTGCCAAATATATATAAAAAGGAGATTGATATCTTCTCTAATAAGCTAGCAAGTATACTACCTTAGAACTCTAAGTACGACTATATAATTAACTTAGAAGAAGGTAAGACGCCACTATAGATGCCCATCTATAACCTCTTATAGAAAGAGTTGTAGATCTTATAGGAGTACCTAGAGAGTGCTCTTAAAAAGGGCTAGATTAGGCCCAGTAAGTCGCCTACTAGAGCGCCTATCCTCTTTATACCAAAAGCAGAAGATATAATGCGGCTATGCGTTAACTATAGACTCCTAAATAAGATTACAATTAAAAACTAGTACCCCCTACTACTAGTTAGCAAACTTTTTAATAGGCTTAGCCATATAAAGATATTTATAAAGCTAGATCTTTATAATACGTACTATAGGATTTGCATTAAAAAGGGAGATAAATAGAAGACCATATTTAAGACACGCTATAGTTACTTTAAGTACCTAGTAATGCCCTTTAGTCTTACTAACACCCCTATAACTTTCTAGAGCTATATTTAAAAGGCTCTAGAGACCCTAGTAGATACCATCTATATAGTTTACCTAGATAACATTCTTATCTACTTAAATAATAAGAATAAGCATGTTAAGCACGTTAAGTAGGTACTGCAATAGCTCTATACTTAGGGCCTCTACGCTAAACTATTAAAATGCATCTTTTATACTAAGAATATTGAGTTCCTAGGCTTTATTATTATACCTAAGGGTATTGTAATGGATCTTGCCCGTATAAAAGCTATTAAGGAATAGCCTAAGCCTAAGTCATATAGGGATATCTAGGTCTCCCTTAGCTTCGCCAACTTCTATAGGCGATTTATTTAGAACTACTTGAATACTATATACCCCCTATATATATATCTTGCACAGGCATATCGCGGCCTAACATTAGATAGGGAGAAGAAGAAGCAGAAGCACAAGAAAGGGCCTACTAAATGGTATTAACCTTAGTCCTGGCCTAACAACACTTAGTAGGCGTTTTATAAGCTATATACTACATTTACACAGGCTCCTCTACTTTGCCACTTTAACCCTAATCTACCCCTAATAGTAATTACTAACACTTTTAATTATGCCTATAGCGGTATACTTCTATAGCCTTTTAGATAGGGAGATTAACTCCACTGGTACCTAATTGCTTATTACAATTAAAAGCTTACTAGCCTAAAAGTGTGGTATAATACGCATAATAAGGAACTACTCGCTATAGTGTAATACTTTAAGACGTAGCGCCACTACCTTAAGTACGCCGTATATATAACGCGCATATTCTGCAATTATAATAATTTTAGGTATTTTATAACTATAAAGAGCTTATCTGCTCGCCAGGCCTAGTACGCTAAGAAACTAGCTAAGTTTAATTTTAAGATTAAATATAAGCTAGGCAAAGCAAATTCCACTAATATACTATCTGAGTACCTAGATTGTACTAAAGGCTTTAAAGATAGCAGCAAGAGGACAGTCCTTAATACCATACTGCCTATATTATAGCAAAAGTTATAGATTATAGGCCTTATGGGCGGCCCTAGTGCTACTACACTAAACTAGTAAGTAGTATGTGTGCAGTATATAAGCGACCCTTATAAATATGGCGCTAGCGGACTAAGGTGTCCTATTATTCTCTCTAAGACCTCCTTAACTAGCCTAATAGCGTTTAACCCTAGGGAAGATCCCTTGGCCTAGATAATAGTCCCCTATAAAAACCCAGTGAGTTACCTATATATTATATATTACTTTACTAGCACCAGCTTTGCGCAGAGTCTTATACCATAGTAAGAGGTAGTAGTAGCTGCCTTAGCTAAAACGGTGTTTATAAAACACCCCCCTAAGTTACTAGTTAATTTTATTTATAGAGTATAAGAAAGGGACGCCTTTATACACTTTATATATAATTAGTTAACCTAGGGATAGGTTCTTGCCGGTAATAAAGACTACACCCTTAATAATTAAGGACTCCTAAGGCAAAATAACAAGGTCTAGGTGCTAAATTGTATACTACTATAATAAGAGATCCTTAAGCGGAATTATAACAATCCTATAGATAGCTACTATAGATTTAACTATACCTGCAAGGTAATTGTACAGAAGTATGCTTAGAATGGTCTTACTAAAGATGTAACGGGCGCTTCTAAAAGGTATATATCAGATAAGACAGATAAAGGTTTCACTAATATCCCACTAATATCCGAAAGGAGACATAGTTAGACAGATAAGGGGTAAAGGTTTACTAGTGTCTTAGAAGGATTATATAGGGAGCTAGTTCTCCTCTAGAGAAGAACTAGCGATTAGTCTCTAAATAGAAGAAGTTAGAAAGCATTTATCCTTTAATACGTGAAGCTCGTTCTACCTTTAACTTACCTTTTACTTATCTGTAACTCTCATTCTATACTATTAATTAGATAATTATATATTCCGGTTAAACTGGCCTCTTACAATTCTAATCGCTTATAATCCTTTACGGAAGGAACGTACGGCTATTAATTAATAATGATGGGCCATACTCCTTTACCCTATAAAGTAACGCCCTTACCTTAAGAGGCTTAGAGAGTCTCTCTAGAGGAGCGCATTCCCTCTACTTATAAAGGAGTAGACTAGGAAGCCATAGCTGGTCCGTTTAACTTTCTAAGATCCTTAAGAACGATTACCGATGGGGAGTTATTAGAGCGGTCGCTACGCGAGACCTTATAAAAAACAAAGGAGTTGGAGATACGATTAAGATAAGTATATTAAGACTACTAAGAATAATTGCAAGGACAATTAGGAGAAGCATAGACATCCTAGATACAAAGCGGACTTAAAGGGGCAACGCCACACTACGCTGTAACGTTAGATAAACCTAAATTCCGCATAAAGGAACCTAATAAGTACAATAGTAATAGTCTCTAAAACTACAATCGTTTTATCCATTAATATAAAACTAAGTTTTGGCTAGATCCAAAATGTTACTCTAATAAGTATAATTAGACACTAATTACTTCTACCTTCCTATGTAGCACTATTAAGAGCTTATAGACACGCTACAAGAAGAAACTTACTACACCCCTTAGATTTAGCAAGTTTAAGTCTTAGTTGGTTAATTAGGTCCAAGACCCTACTAATTAAGGGATGGATTACAACCAGTAATACCATAATGCTAAACAGCAAGAAGGCTAGAGTATAGTCTAGTTTATAAACTACTTAGAAGAGCTAGAAGACAATATACCCTACTTAGACCTATGGGACGACGCTATACAACTTTATTAGCTACTTGCTAAGTTATAACTTAAGATTTAACAGGCCATACAGGAGAAGGGCGAAATTCCTACCTTTTAAGAAAAGCTTATCTCTAAAGCCACTTAGATCGAGAATGCTAAAAGAGACTATCTAGGCAAGTAAAAGAAACGAGATGCCAACGATAAAGAGCGTAGGACTAAACCTCGCTTTAATAATAGGGGAAGATTTCAACCTAACTACTCTGCGGAAAAACAACGCAAGCAGGCTTCGCAGCCCTAAAGTAATACTAGTCAACCCTAGAATGATAATGGGCAAAAACCTAATCTGAATAAATGGAATTAAGAGACACGCGTTTGCTATAACTGTGGCAGAAAGGGCCACATTTAGCGCTCCTGCCGGTAGAAAAAGCAAAAGTTAGAATTAGGAAAAGAGAGAGCCTAGTAGACCTTTACTTTCTTATACTAGGCCAGTAAAAGAAGGAGGGAGTAAGCTACCGCATGGTTATTCCCGTCTCTATTTAAGTTAATAACGAATGGGTAATGCGAGACTGTCTTATAGACAGTGGCGCGACCATAGGGTTTATTTCTTAATTATTAGTAAAAGAATTGGATTTGGACCTTAGTGGCTTATAGGTACACACCATTTAAAGTATTAGAGGCTACTAGATTCTATACTATAGGGAATAAACTTTTTCCATAGCTAGCTAGAACTGCAATGGTCTATAGGACATATAGGAAATGCACTTCTACGCCACAGAAATTAAGGGGTATAACCTTATTTTAGGATACCTATGGCTTTAAAAGTTAATCCAGACATTAATTAGCCTTTAGCCTTGTATTAATACTAGAAGTCTTAACCGCGCATTATAGTTAAAGATTAAAAGACTTTCTTAAACCATGTGCAAGAGGAAGAGTGGGCGTATACCATATATGCCACTCTTAATACCAAGAATAGGGACGCAGAGTATTTATTTTTGGATGTCCGGCTATACGCAGTTAAGGAATTAGAGATTCTATAAAAATATGCGGACCTAAAGGATATTACTAATAAGGAAGCTGCGCATACCTTACCTAACCCTATATTAGTAGAGTATGAGATAGATATAGGAGACAAGGAACCTCCTTTTAGACCACTATATAACCTATTAAAAAATAAGCTGGTAGTATTATATTAGTATATAGTGGATAATCTTTAGAGAGAATGGATTTGGTCTTCTATAAGCTGGGTAGGGATATTAATTATATTTATACCTAAGAAGGACAAGACCCTTCGCCTCTATATTAACTATTAGACGCTAAATAAGATTACTATAAAGAATTGCTACCTACTACCCTTAATAGGGGAGCTTATTAACAGGCTATTGGGCGTAAAGATATTTATAAAATTGGATCTAAAAGATACATACTATTAAATCCGGATTAAAGCCGGCGATAAATGGAAAACGGCGTTCTAAACACAGTACGGCCACTTTAAGTACCTGGTAATGCTATTTAGGCTCACTAACGCACTGGTAATATTTTAGGCCTATATTAATAAGGCATTATTAGACCTGTTAGATATAATATATATAGTCTACCTTAATAATATTGTAGTTTACTCTAATAACTATAAAGCATATACGCACTATATACAAATGGTACTAGAAAGACTGCGGGAATACAAGCTCTATATAAACCTAAAAAAATACTTATTTTATATTACTAGCATTAATTTTCTAGACTTTATCGTTAGCGTTAATAAAGTGTTAATAGAGAAAAGCCAGGTAGACGCTATTAGGGAATAGCCATACCTTATAACATTTAGGGAAGTATAGGTTTTTGTAGGTATAGCGAACTTCTACCAAAGGTTTATTGTTTATTACTTATAAGTAATACTCCCAATTACCAATCTGCTAAAGGGATCTAAGGATAGTAAGAAGTTAAGACCCTTTATATTTAGGGAAGCTGCTAAGCAGGCTATAGACCAGTTAAAGGATTTGTTTACGTCGGCGCCTATCCTAATACACTTCTGCTAGGAGCTATATATATACTTTAAAACAGATGCATCCGGCTTCGCCCTAGGGGCAATTATATCTTAATTAAAAGACGGAGAATGGTATTCTGTGGCGTTTTGGTTAAGAAAAATAACCCCTATAAAGTAGCGTTATATAACGCACAACTAGGAGCTACTTGTAATAGTCGCAGCAATAAAGCACTGGTGACATTATTGTATAGGAAGCAATTATCCTATTAAAGTCCTTACAGACCATAATAACCTAGAATACTTTATAACTATAAAGGTGTTAAGCAGTTAATAAGCTAGATAGGCGGAGGCACTATTATAGTATAACTTTAAAATTACGTACTGCCTAGGAAAGACAAATCCCGCTAATAGGTTACTAAGACGTCTGGATTATAAGATAGGGAGGATCCAGGATAGTATAAGGGAAATAATTCCTATATTGCAAAATTTGCTTAAAAAGAAAGAAGAGTCTTTCCCTAAAACTATAGAATTTTATAGTAGGGTAGAGGTCCTAGCAATATAGCTGCGAAGCACTATAATAATAAAGCCGCAGAATATAGTTATAGACTAGGTTATTGTCTAAACAAGGTTTTGCAATGCAGTTGCACGCGATCACGTAAGCTAAGCGAGCTTAGGAAATCCACTAAATTCTACCTATAGAATAGGAGAATCAATCAAGCATTAATCAAAATCAGTTACCACCCCATACTATTGCAATAGCATTATATATTACCAGAAGTGATACAAACACTAATCAGTAATTATAGATTAGGAGACGTATTATCTACAAAGAGAGACAAGCTCGATTAGTCCCTACTTGCAGGCCTCTACCGAACCCATTTGCTAAGGAGTATCAGTTAACGTATATCTAAAGAACCAACCCCCTAACAAGCCCTTAATTCTTTATACATAGTCCTTAGGTACTTAAAGAACCGACCCCTTAATAGGCCCTTAGTTCGCGTCCATTACGCACTCTAAAAGGCGTTAGATACTTAAGGAACCAACCCCCTAACAGGCCCTTAGTTTATGTTTATTACACATTTTAGAACCCAAAATCAGAACTCAATACGATAAGGAACCCTTAGTTCGCGTCTATTACGCATATTTATTCTCTAAAACTTAAAATTAAATAAGATAAGAGCCATAAGACAAGAATTAACATGGCAGATATTAGGGTACAAGTTAGAGAAGGATAGAAGAAGTAGGGCAGAGAAATCAATATAGACTCCAACAACATCAATATTACAGACATTAATGACTTTATGTAGTTTAAGACCTTAAAATATAAGGTCTATAACTTTAAGGATAATAAGCTGTGGGAAGCCTATAAGAAAGATTTCCAGAACTTTATAGTATAGATCTTTAAGAACTGCAACCAGATATACATCAGAAAGCTCTAAATACTTCTATAGACTAACAGCATATAGGTAAGGAAGCATAGGAACGCCATAGTCCCTAAATTACTATTTAACACCCTACAAAAAAAAGAACCTATAGAGTGGACTAAGCTTAAGACTAAAGAGTATATAGTAGCTAGAGGGAAGTTTAATTTAGGACAAATCAACTACCTCCTTAAGAACAACTTCGCTAGTGCTAGCACTAGTACTACCAAAATCCTAACCTTACAAACTACTACCAAAACCCTAACCTCAACCTCACCAACCCCACAACCTATCTTTTCTACATAACCTATCCCATCGATACAACCCATTTTATTAGTATAACCCATCTCGTTAATACAACCCACCTTATTAAGCTAGGGTTTTGGCAAGGAGTTAATAAACATTGTAAAGATATATACGGAAGACAACAAGTATAGCGGAGAAGATAATAATTTCAACTTTAAGCTTACTATCTTCTATAACCTCTACAGCAGAGCTAATATACCCCAAGAAGCTAAGGTTAAAGCCTACCCCATAATATTACGCGGCTTAGCACTTAACCACTACTATACTAACCTTAAGAACGTCACCCTAACCCTTTTATTTAACCAAATCTGCGACGCCATATATAATTACTTTAAGGGACCTAAGTATAGGCGTGGCATACTAGGGCAATAGAACTTAATAACCTTAAGGTCCATAATAAACAAAGGTGAGAATACTGGAAAATTAACCCTAGACTGCCTATAGTTGCTTATTAAAGAACTAAGACACCTCCAGCATGGTCTTAACCTAAATTTATACACTAACAAGTTCCTCTATAACAAACTGATTAATGCTTACTAGGAGTTACTAGCTTATTAATATACCTGCTTTAAACCTTCCAATAGCCTAAATAGCCTAATTAATAACTTACAATCCTCCATTATAACATTTAAAAAGTTAAACAGTAAGAACCCCTAAGTCTTCTTTACTAACCACCGCTACTATAGACAATACCACCGGTCACCTTATAGAACATAATCATCCTTATCTAGCTAATATACATTATTAAAAAAGCGCTGCTTTGTCTGCCATAAAAAAGGTTATTAGTTATCTAAATACTTAAGAGAAGAACGCAATAAATTAAGGAAGAAGTTTAAGGACAGACTTAACCGCCACTTTAATAGGCACGCCAAGTAATATATTACTAAGTACAAGGAAATAGATCACAATAATAAACTTAACTTAGAATCTACTAATAACGTAATAGAAGCCCTTATAATTAATACTAAATTACTACTATTTCCAACTTAGGAACAGACTAAATTATTCCTTACCTCTTTCGGAACAATATAGCACAAAGGAGCTATTAATACCGTGACTAACTTAGCGGACCAATCCTTTACCCATACAATTACCAATACTAACCCAACTGCTCACCATAACAATAACTTAGACCTATTTGCCTACGTTACTACTAACTAATATACCTCTAACAAGTTCTATAGAGTAATAATTAACACTAGAGCCTTAAAGAGATTAACAGTAGGTTATAGATAATACCTCACATATAGGAAGACCCACAACACCATTATTAACACCTTAAAGGCCAGCGCTATTAACGTCCAGTTTGGCATTAGCTCTACCTCTTCTATTAGCTCTGTTATAGTTAATACACCAGTTAGCAATGTTAAGTTTCACATTATAAAGGCCGACACACCCTTCCTACTGTGTCTTGAAGATATAGATATACTAAAGGCCTATTACAATAACCTTAAGAATATCCTAGTCACCCCAACAAAACTAGTACCAATAATTTGCCAATTCAGCCACCCCTTCTTACTATAGGAAGAGTCACTACAGTTATTTATAACCTATTTATTTAACCAAAACCCTTGCTACCTAACCACGACTAAACTCCGCCAACTCCACTGCCGCTTTAAATATCTATTAGCAGACAAGCTATATAAGGTATTAGAATGCTCTAGCCACAATAACATCAACAAGCAGGTTATTAACTATCTCACTAAGTACCGTTCCTACTGCCAAAAACACAGCAAATCCCCTAAATAGTTTAAGTTTATATTACAAAAAGACCAAGATTCCAATTTTAACCATTCTATTTTTATTAACATTATATATATTAATAGAAACCCTATCCTCCATATAATCGATAAAGCTACCAGATTTTAAGCCGCGAGATAGCTACGTAATATCTCCGCAAAACATACCTAGGATATCCTATGACTATACTAGATTAACACCTATATTAAACTACCTAACTATATTACCTATAATACCAGGAAGAACTTTATAAACAAGGAGTTTCAACAGCACACTATAGCAATGGCTATATTAACTAAAAGCATCCTAGTAAAAGCTTACTAGTCTATCAAAATAGTAAAAAAAGCTTATTTAATACTACATTAAGTATATTAGATAATCATAGAGGAGCTATAGGACTTAGGAATAACTAAAGAACTAGCTTTATAAATGGCGGTAAAGGCCGCCAATAACATAGCTGGCCTAAATGGCTTAGTCCCAACACTACTTATTTTTAGTGCCTACCCTTAAATAAGCAAACTCAACCTACCAGCACCCTCTATTATATAGCAAGCGGTAGCTATAAAGAAGGTAATAGAGAAAATCATAAGGATCAGGACAAAGAAGCAAGTTAACAATGCACTAAACCAATAAAACGGCCCATCTATTACCACAATCCACAACCTCCCCCTTAACTTAGATATACTTATATAGCATAAAGGTAATATAGGACAGAGTGGTAGATGGACTAGCCCATTTAAGTTACTTAGAATTAACAGAGAGACATATAAGGTATAGCTCCCCAGTAGACCTACCAATTTTAGGACCATAGCAGCAAAGCCATACCTATAACCTAAACTAGAAGAACCAACTAAGGAACTAATTAAAGAACCAACTAAGGAACTAATTAAAGAACCAACTAAGGAACTAATTAAAGAACCAACTAAGGAACTAATTAAAGAACCAACTAAGGAACCGACTAAGAAACTAACCAAGAAAATAACCAAGGAACTAACTAAGGAACCAGCTAAAAAACTAGCAGCTAATATACCCCCTAAAGATTAAAACGGACATAATAATTACCAATAAAGTCCTAGCAAAACATTGTAGATATATTAATATTCATTAACAACAGCCTAACAAAACCTGATACTATAACCTTTAAGTGTACCTTACCGTCATTTACAAAGTCTTAATGCAAGGAGATAAACGGTTTACTTAAGAAAGGTGTCTTTAAGTTTATTAATATAGCAGATGTCCTGGAGGAGTTAGAATCTTTAACTCCCAATTCATTAACAAGATTAAGAATGCTAGAATAGACAAGGCCTTTAAGAAGTCTAGATTAGTTATATAAGCCTATAATAACTATAATAAAGATCTAGTTCTAACACAGTCACTAACTATTTAACATATTAGTTAGAGAATAATCTTAGCGCTTATAGCAACTTTATAAAACAATAAAAGATAGCCGGTTTCCCTATATCTACAAGATATCTTATAGGCTTATATATAGTCTAGCACCCACCTAAATAGAGACTTCTTTATATATCTACCACCAGAACTCGGACTAAAAGATGGATTAATCCTAAGAGTTATTAAACCATTATATTGTGTCCCAGAAGCCGGTAACCATTAGTTTAATATATACTACCATCACCACCTTAATAAGCTATGGATAAACCAGTCAATATATAACCCCTACTTGCTATATACAAACAGCAACAGCTTTAAAGTTATAGGATTACAGACCAATAATACATTATTCCTTGCTAATAAGACCTTTATGGAAATTAAAAAGACAAAACTCTAAAAGGCAGGTTTCTTAGCTAAGGAGAGAGAGAAGCTTACCTAAACTACCCCAATTAAGTTTAATAGAGGCTATATTAAGCAAGACAAGGACTTAATAGTCCTTACCCAGAAATATTAATGCCAGAACTTAAAGCTAGTTACTATAAAGGCTATAGACTTAACTAGCTTCAGAGGGGAGGTCCGTAACGCAGTTACACTAAAGGACCAGTACATTGCTTAGAGAGCAAAAGGAGCCTATATCGCCACAGTCTGCCAACCAGAAGCCGCCTTTAACCTCTCATTTATAGCACAAGTCATTAACCTAAAGGAGGAACACGCGAAGTAGCTTAATAAGCGGCTACAGTAGCAGATCAATAACCCCTTAAGAGGGCTCTGCTTTATACAACTTAATACCAATAAAGACTCCCTTAAATTAATAATCTTTATAAACTTATCTTTTATAAATAACCAGGACCTCTTATATCAAATTAGCTTTATTATTATACTTACGGACAAAGACAATAAGGCCAATATCCTCCACTAGTTATCTATTAAATGCAAGCGAGTTATATAAAGTATCTTAGCATCTAAATTATACGGAATAGCCCATAGATTTAATACCAGAGCTATAATCAAAGCAACTATTAAGAAGATCCTACAACTTAAACAACTACCGCTTATCCTTTATACCAATTTAAAATCTCTATATAATTACTTAGTTAAACTCAGGACAACACAAGAGAAACGACTTATAGTTAACCTAATGTGACGGCTCGCACAAATGCCTCTGAACCGAAGCTTGTGGATTGCTATCTAATGAAGATACTAAGCTAAGGAGAAGAAAAGAAGGGGGTCGCCAGGACCATAGTAAACATATATAAAAGGGCA
>Ga0307507_10001107_pt1 | contig 59891 bp, 21 predicted proteins | sample 7_EM_MG_FD_207223 | JGI IMG/M metagenome (GOLD analysis project Ga0307507, IMG submission 207223) | Populus trichocarpa ectomycorrhiza microbial communities from riparian zone in the Pacific Northwest, United States - 7_EM | ecosystem: Host-associated > Plants > Roots > Unclassified | place... | reverse complement strand
TCCAGTTTCTATAAGATTTTTTATTAAATTATTCCGTATAGGATATTATAGGAAATGGGATATAAAATCTAGGTAATTAAATTTTAATATGGGATTAAAATATAGTAGATTATTATATTTATTAGCTATTTATACTATATAGATAAAATTAAAAACTATATAGGCGAATTACTGGTGGATCTGGGAATAGGAGAACAGAAGCTATAGGGTATTAGTTCCTATACAAAAGAGGAAAACGTGGCTAGTGGCTTCTATAGGGGAGCTAAAGCCGTACGGGAATATAAGCCGTAGGGTATTGGTTTCTATAGGGCGGTGGAATATATAGGCATTGGCACCTATAGGGGATTCGTTAGCGTAGGGGGTTTGTTAGCGTAGGGGATTTATTGGCGTAGGGGAGTAGATCCTATAGGGGAGTGGATCCCGTAGGGGATTTATTAGAGTAGGGGATCGCATCCTATAGGGGATTATTAGGAGTAGGGGATTGGTTCCTATAGGGCGGCGAAATACGTAGGCATTGGCTCCTGTAGGGGATTTGTTTAAGTAGGGGACTTATTTAAGTAGGGGATTGGCTAGAGTAGGGGATTAATTCTCCTACAGCCTCTATTTAGGCGGTATAAGTCGGCTTCTAATAGGCTAGGGAGTAGATTACGTATTTTATGGAAAAATAAAGCCTATATAGGATGGTAGGGTATAGGGACCTAATAATCTAGCGGAAGATTAGGTTATCTACTTTTTTAGGTTTACTTAGCCTACCTTATGCTGTTTTATATGCGTTTTAACTAAGGCTACTACCTGGCCTTAGCCGCCTAAATCTTTAGTCGTGCTATAGAAGAGTATAAGACAATAAAATATTATTCTATTTACTCTGCTAATACCTTTAGATCCTTCTATGCTTGCTAGAGTATCTTCTTTATCCTAAAATATAGCTCTAGATTATCCTTCTCCTACCTCCTACTATTTGGAAATATTACTTTCTAGAGCCTATTAACCTAGGGGACTAATAACTAATAGTATGGCGTAAAGTACTCCTCCGCTATTTTAATAAAATTACCTTTATAAGCTACCTCTCCTTTTTTTAACTTAGCTAGCTCTTTAGTGTCTATATAATTCCACTTTTTAAACCTTAGGATAGGCTTACGCTCCTTATTTAGACCCTTATAATAAATATATATCCAGAAAAGCACCTAAAAGAACGACTCTAAATTATGCCTAAAGGAGTGTTTCTTGCCTAGAAGCACTCCTATAGCTATAAACGCTCTTATACTAGTCTTGCCCTATACTCCTAAAGGTCCTTCTTACTTCTCTTTAATCGCGAAATCGAGATCGATTAAGAATGACTTCTAGGAGGGATTGTTATCTTCCTTGTTTATTAAGAGGTTGCCTATTAAAATGTTACATTAGAGGATGCCAGCCTGCGTATATAAAGACTTATATCCTTTAATGCCACCCTCTAGCGCAGTAAGCATTGTAGCCAGAGAGCTTGCCTTATAAAGAGCCTTTCTATAGTCGCAAGTAATAACGTATCAATATACCTAATTCTATATAATAGGGCGCTTAATCGGAGAGCTTAAATACGGGCGCTTGTTGGGCGGTAACGGGGCGTTAGTATAGCTGGACAACCTCTTTCTACTAGTGCTTTGGCCTTTTCTTGCACTGCTTTGTACTCTAGCTACGCTTAGAGGCACCATTAGGCTTTTAGGCTTATAGTTTGTCGCTTTGGTAATATCCAGCCCCTTACGGATATTAAAAATATTATTATCTTATCTACCTATATAAATAGTCCCATGGTGATAGTACCTGGCCATATTAATTACTCCTTTCTCTACTACCTTATATAGTAGTTCGCCTTCTTCCTTACGCTCTAGGTACTACCACGAGTCTTTAATAACGAGAGGTATCTTAGAGGTATTACCCTTACGGTGCGCTTTCTAGCAAGTTGTCGCCCAACTAGTAATACAGGGTGCCCGCTTTATAAGTTTGTTAAGGATAAGACGCTTAGTCTAATTGTTACGCACGACCTTAATATATCGTTTGCCGTCTAATATTAAAATGGTAGGGTTAAACCTAAGCTACTCTTTATTTATTAAGAGAAACCCTAATATCGCCAAGGTAAATTATAGTCTGTCTTTATTAATATTAAATGGTAATAATGCGATGCCTCCTATCTGGTTATACTCCTATAGCCGCATAATAGATCTATAGAGGGTAAAACCTAGGATAAAGCGATAATTGTCCTAAGTGGCGAAGACTTCCCTTATATATTTCCCTAAAGCAAACCATGCCTGCAAGGCTATATTAGTATTTAAATTACTCTTTAGCTCTCCTGGTATAAGTATATATAACTAATAGCATTAAGAGCTTTTGCTAGCTATTAGATTATCTATAAAACTAATATCTAGCTTTTGCTTCGCTATAGACCCTTATAAGGGCTGCTTAGTATATACGACAAGCTTTTATTATGTTTTTGGGGCAGACCTATACTCCTCTACAAAGCCTAAAAATAATTTAATTAGGTTATTAAACCACTCTAGGACATTATCTTACTCTACGCTTTTAGGCTAGTTACGCCAGCCACCCTTATCGGCGTATAGTAGATTGTCCCCTTCCTTGCATTTCTTAAAAACGGCGGCGCTTGCCTCTTTAAGGCCTTCCACTCCCCTAAAGAATGCTTTGTATAAGCCAGGAATCCCTATATAAAGAGGGCCTAGCTTCTCCTTTAAAACATCATCCACGTATTTCCTATGTTCGGACGAGTTGGCGAAGCTGCTTATATTGCGTAGATATAGGGTTTAAACGTAGAATAGTAGCGGTCAGGGGGAAGGCGTGGACTCTGTAATAGTACCGTATACCTTTTCCCAGATAACCTCGTTAGGTTCAATCCGAAGGATCGCATTTAGAAGAGGTAGGAACTATTTAATATTAAAGCCGTCGGAATTAACCGCTAAATTAAGTCTTAATAGATCACCAAAAAGGCTTTTATTGGCGCCGTTAGATGGCAATAAACGAGAAGTGGGAAGGCTCTACAGAGCTAGTATTAGATCAAGCAAAATATCCTTTAGTTCTGCAAGCGTTAGATAGAGCTTATACTAGGTAAATTGACGGTTACCTTTATTACTTATCTGACGCGACGTATCTAAAGAGTTAGAGACACCTAGATCCTTATAAGTCGAGTTAAATAAATCGCGAAAACTATTTAGTCCCTCTCCGATAGGTTTTATTTTAATTATCTCTAATCTAGAGAGACTTGCTATTGCGGGAGAACGCGCCAAGAGCTATATTAAGAGGGCCGACGTAGCAGGCGGGTAGGTAGGCGATAAGGGGAGATTAAAGAGGTAGATGGTATAATGGCAGAGATATAAGCAAGTGCAGGGAGGCCGAGGACATATTAGGCGCGTCTTGCAATGAGGAAATAACTAGGGAGAAAAGTATAAGGAAGGAAGCAAGGTGCGAGAGAGAGAGAGAGAGATATTTATTTAACGTCCGCGGCGGCCGCTAGGCTATTGGACCGTGTATTCCTAGTGGTACGTGCGGCCTTGGCCGCACCCCTGCCTTATAACGGAATACACCTTTCCAGGCTAGCCCTGGGCTTAATAACTACTTATTCTTATACAGAATTGTTACGGGTTCCCTAGGGTTCTCTTTACTAAAAGAAAATTGCAACTTGTCCGGTACCTAACTTTTAAAGAGACACGCAAACGCGTGTGTACTTAGGAAAAGAAATTAAGACACCTTCTTTCTTCTTTACCTTTTTTCTTCTGTTTTAAATAGGCTGAACTGGCTACCCTCCTATTATCCTTTAATTTAGTTATCCTTTACGGCTTAAGTCCACTCTAATTTTTTTCTAGTTTACTTTCTATTTTTCTTCCTTACCCCTTAAGCTAAGGGGTTCCTAATCTTCTCCTTTCGTTTCTTTATATAAGCGGCTTTCTCGTCCTCCTATTGCCTTCTTGTGGCAACTGTCTAGGCATTTGCGTAATGCCACCTATCCGCCTTTTTGCTTAGTTTTAGGGGGCATACCAGGTCATCACTTTTATAATTATATAAATGGTATATTACGCACCTTATTACGTACTTATAGATATTATGGTCTGCCTAACTATAGTTACTACATTTCGCTTCTCTTCTATAGAGTCTAAGGTAGAACATTTTGCAGTTCTAGCAGAGCCTTGGCCTTCCTCTTTTACTAAGTTTAATTCCTCTGGTGTTTAATCCAAAGAGCCTAATATTGCTCTTCGGTCCGTTCCCTTCTTTAAAGAAGAATAGGACGTTGCAGAAGTCCTCTCTATCTTTGTTTTTAAATATATACGTCCTTATAGGTTAGTGCCTATGCAGCGTACTTACCTTATAGTTGGCTGTAGGTATGTCTATTAGCCCCTCTAGAATATATATATATTATAAAACTACTATATATAGCAAGTTTGCTTAAACTGCTTGCCTAGTTCCTTGCCATAGTTAATATAGCAGCTAGTAGACAAAGCTAGCTCCTACCTATATGCACCTAATTTGCTCTATAAGCCTATCCTTATAGCCTACCCCTGCCTAGATAAACCGACACGCGCATCTATCCTTTTAGGCTATACAGATAGTGTTATTAATAAGGTATTAATCCTTCCTCTAAAATAGGTCTACTAGGGGTTAGAGCCTAGTAAAGGGGTAAGGTCCCTAGAGTTATCCATTGCTACTATTATATACTACGCCCTATAGCCGTTATCTAGCTGCTTTATATTACCTATAACGCTCTTATAATAACAGGCCGACTGTGTCTTATAGGCGCGGGCCTAGATAACTTAACGCCGCGCAGCTATTATCCCTTAGCCGCCTACTAACTAAACTTATTATCCTCCTATTTTAACCAATACCTGTATTTAAGTCTGTTCTAGCCTACCTATATAGGTTTGTCCTAGCTCTTTCTTAGTCTATTTTGGATTAATATCGCCGCCTAGAAAAGGGTGCCCCTAGCTCTTTCTTAGTTTGTTTTAGATTAACGTCACTGCCTAGAAAAAGGTTAACGCTGCTACGTAAAAAGGGAGGATTAATGTCACTAAATGTAGTTAATGGTGTTAAGATTCTTCCTATGCCCTTACTATAGGTATAGTCTTAGAGCGAAATAAGTATAGAGGTACCCTATTGTCTCCTTAGATTCCTATCGCTTCTACTAGCAAATATAAGCGCTGGCTTATGGCCCTAGGTCGGTGCCTAGGTAGAAAGACGTTAGGTAGTTTTTAAGACCATTCCTCTATTCTTAATAAGTTGCCTTATATTATTAATAAGCGCCAAGACCTGCGAAAACTCTGCTATTCTAACGGCGTTAAGGACGACGCATTTAAAAGCGCCCTCTAGCCACGACGTAACGCCGCTATATTAGTAACAGATGAGATCCTTACTCTTAGCTTAACCATATGGTTAAGATAAGACGGAAAGGAACCCCTGTAGAACAGTATAGGTTGGATCTCGCTTTTGGTGTTCTTCTTAAAGCAAGGTACGAGAGAGAGAGAAAGAGATTTATTTAACATCCATAGTGGCTGTTAGGCCATTGGACCATGTGTTCTTAGTAGTATATATAGCCTTAGCCATACCCCTGTTTTATAACGGAATACACCTTTCTAGGCTAGCCCTGGGCTTAATAACTACTTATTCTTATATAGAATTGTTATAGGTTCCCTGGGGTTCCCTTTACTAAAAGAAAATTGTAACTTGTCTAGTACCTAACTTTTAAAGAGACACGCAAACGCGTGTGTACTTGGGAAAAGAAATTAAGATGCCTTCTTTCTCCTCTACCTTTTTTCTTCTATTTTAAATAGGCTGGACTGGCTACCCTCTTGTTATCCTTTAATTTAGTTGTCCTTTACGGCTTAAGTCCGCTCTAATTTTCTTCTAGTTTACTTTCTATTTTTCTTTCTTACCCTTTAAGCTGAGGGGTTCCTAATCTTCTCCTCTTATTTTTTTATGCGAGTGGCTTTCTTATCCTCCTATTGCCTTCTCATGGCAACTATCTAGGTATTTGCGTAATGCTACCCATCCGCCTTCTTACTCGGTCTTAGGGGGCATACTAGGTCGTTACTTTTATAATTACATAAATGGTACATCGCGCACCTTATTACGTACTTATAGATATTATGGTCCGCCTGACTATAGTTATTGCATTTTGCTTCTCTTCTATAGAGTCTAAGGTGGAACGTCTTGTAGTTCTAGTAGAGCCTTAGCCTTCCTCTTTTACCGAGTTTAATTCCCCTAGTGTTCGATCCAAAGAGCCTAATATTGCTCTTCGGTCCGTTCCCTTCTTTAAAGAAGAATAGGACGTTATAGAAGTCTTCTTTATCTTTGTTTTTGAATATATACGTCCTTATAGGTTAGTGTCTATATAGCGTACTTACCTTATAGTTGGCTATAGGTACGTCTATTAGCCCCTCCAGAATATATATGTATTATAAAACTACTATATATAGCAAGTTTGCCTAAACTGCTTGCCTAGTTTCTTGCTACGGTTAATATAGCAGCTAGTAGATAAAGCTAGCTCCTACCTATATGCACCTAATTTGCTCTATAAGCCTATCCTTACAGCCTACCCCTGCCTAGATAAACCGACACGCGCATCTGTCCTTTTGGGCTATACAGACAGTGTTATTAATAAGGTGTTAATCCTTCCTCTAAAATAAGTCTACCAGGGGTTAGAGCCTAGTAAAGGGGTAAAGTCCTTAGAGTTATCCGTCACTACTATTATATACTATACCCTATAGCCGTTATCTAGCTGCTTCGCGTTACCTATAACGCTCTTGTAATAACAGGCCGACTGTGTCTTATAGGCGCGGGCCTAGATAACTTAATACCGCGTAGCTATTGTCCCTTAGCCGCCTACTAACTAAACTTATTATCCTCTTATTTTAACTAATACCTGTATCTAAGTCCGTTTTAGCCTGTCTATATAGGTTTGTCCTAGCTCTTTCTTAGTCTGTTTTAGATTAACATCGCCGCTTAGAGAAGGGTGCCCCTAGCTCTTTTTTAGTCTATTTTAGATTAACGTCGCTGCCTAGAGAAAGGTTAACGCCGCTATATAAAAAGGGAGGATTAACGTCGCTAAATATAGTTAATGGTGTTGAGATTCTTCCTATGCCCTTACTACAGGTATAGTCTTAGAGTAGAATAAGTATAGAGGTACCCTATTATCTCCTTAGATTCCTATTGCTTCTACTAGCAAATATAAGCGCTAGCTTATAGCCCTAGGTCGGTGCCTAGGTAGAAAGACGTTGGGTAGTTTTTAAGACCATTCCTTTGTTTTTAATAAGTTGCCTTATATTGTTAATAAGCGCCAAGACCTACGAAAACTCTGCTGTTCTAATAGCGTTAAGGATAACGTATTTAAAAGCGCCCTCTAGCCACGACATAACGCCGCTGTATTAGTAATAGATGAGATCCTTACTCTTAGCTTAACTGTATAGTTAAGATAAGACGGAAAGGAACCCCTATAGGATAGTATAGGTTGGATCTCGCTTTTGGTGTTCTTCTTAAAGCAAAGTATAAGAGAGAGAGAGAGAGATTTATTTAACGTCCGCGGCGGCCGCTAGGCTATTGGACTGTATATTCCTAGTAGTATATATAGCCTTAGCTACACCCCTATCTTATAACGGAATATACCTTTCTAGGCTAGCCCTGGGCTTAATAACTACTTATTCTTATATAGAATTATTATGGGTTCCCTAGGGTTCCCTTTACTAAAAGAAAATTATAACTTGTCCGGTATTTAACTTTTAAAGAGATACGCAAACGCGTATATACTTAGGAAAAGAAATTAAGACACCTTCTTTCTTCTCTACCTTTTTTCTTCTGTTTTAAATAGGCTGGACTAGCTACCCTCCTATTATCCTTTAATTTAGTTATCTTTTATGGCTTAAGTCCACTCTAATTTTCTTCTAGTTTACTTTCTATTTTTTTTTCTTACCCTTTAAGCTAAGGGGTTCCTGATCTTCTTCTCTTATTTCTTTATATAAGCGGCTTTTTTGTCCTCCTGTTGCTTTCTTATAGCAACTGTCTAGGCATTTATATAATGCTACCTATCCGCCTTCTTGCTTGGTCTTAGGGGGCATACTAAGTTATTACTTTTGTAATTATATAAATGGTATATCGCGCACCTTATTACGTACTTATAGATATTATAGTCCGCCTAACTATAGTTACTACATTTCGCTTCTCTTTTATAGAGTCTAAGGTGGAACGTTTTATAGTTTTAGTAGAGCCTTAGCCTTTCTCTTTTACTAAGTTTAATTCCCCTAGTGTTTAATCTAAAGAGCCTAACGTTGCTCTTTAGTCCGTTCCCTTCTTTAAAGAAGAATAGGACGTTGTAGAAGTCCTCTCTATCTTTGTTTTTAAATATATACGTCCTTATAGGTTGGTGCCTATACAGCATACTTACCTTGTAGTTGGCTGTAGGTACGTCTATTAGCCCCTCTAGAATATATATATATTGTAAAACTACTATATATAGCAAGTTTACCTAAACTGCTTGCCCAGTTCCTTGCCACAGTTAATATAGCAGCTGGTAGACAAAGCTAGCTCCTACCCATATGCACCTAATTTGCTCTATAAGCCTATCTTTACAGCCTACCCCTACCTAGATAAACCGACACGCGTATCTGTCCTTTTAGGCTATATAGACAGTGTTGTTAATAAGGTGTTAATCCTTCCTCTAAGATAGGTCCACTAGGGGTTAGAGCCTAGTAAAGGGGTAAGGTCCCTAGAGTCGTCCATTACTGCCATTATATACTACGCCCTACAGCTATTATTTAGCTGCTTTGCGTTACCTATGACGCTCTTATAATAATAGGCCGACTATGTCTTATAGGCGCAGGCCTAGATAACTTAATACCACGTAGCTATTATCCTTTAGCCGCCTACTAACTAAACTTATTATCCTCCTATTTTAACCAACACCTGTATCTAAGTCCGTTTTAGCCTACCTATATAGGTTTATCCTAGCTCTTTCTTAATCCATTTTAGATTAACGTCATTGCCTAGAGAAGGGTGCCCCTAGCTCTTTTTTAGTCTATTTTAGATTAACGTCGCCGCCTAGAGAAAGGTTAACGCCGCTATATAAAAAGGGAGGATTAACGTCACTAAATATGGTTAATTGTGTTAAGATTCTTCCTATGCCCTTGCTATAGGTATAGTCTTAGAGCGGAATAAGTATAGAGGTGCCCTATTGTCTCCTTAGATTCCTATCGCTTCTACTAGCAAATGCAAGCGCTGGCTTGTGGCCTTAGGTCGGTGCCTAGGTAGAGAGACATTAGGTAGTTTTTAAGACCATTCCTCTGTTCTTAATAAGTTGCCTTATGTTGTTAATAAGCGCCAAGACCCGCGAAAACTCTGCTGTTTTGATGGCGTCAAGGATGACGTATTCGAAAGCGCCCTCTAGCCACAACGTAACGCCGCTGCATTAGTAACAGACGAGATCCTCACTCTCAGCTTAACCGTATGGTTAAGATAAGACGGAAAGGAACCCCTATAGGACAGTATGGGTCGGATCTCGCTTTTGGTGTTCTTCTTAAAGCAAGGTGCGAGCGAATGCAGGGAGGATTGAAGATTGGGCGCGGAAAAGTTAAGCTGATCCGACGAGGCTTAGACTAAGGCTTTGCTGAGCCACGATGACCTAAAAGTGCGAGGAGGCAGCGTTTTCTGGTCATGCCTATTGGTTTTAGTTTGTTCCGCGACGCGTGAGGCTCTCATGTAGCGAGGCTGGAGGGCCCGAGCGGGTTAACTGTGGAGTTGGTTGTGCAAGCGCCCACGAACGATTACGTGGCTGGTCCTGAAACGAGCTAAACCCAACATGCCCAATACAGATATAGTCAACCTCCTTTTATAGTGGTTAATCGACCTGTCCCCGAAAATAGGATCCAGTTTAGAACCGGATCCGGTTTTTAGAATTGCGCCCTTTTTACAGTGGTTAATTGGCCCGTGTCCTAAACCGGAATTAGTATCTGGCCTGTAGAATCGCAATTTGAGCCAGAACCAAAAATATTGGTCCTTGCACTTACTCTCTTAGACACCGCCACCGCCTCCGAGCATCTCTAATAACGCGTTCGATCTGCGACTTCTTAAGGCGCGACTTGTGGTAGACCGCATTGGCTGCGACGAACTGCTTACAGCATTTAATAGACCATATCATCTCCTAACCACGTCCACCCTGTCTTTAAGCTCGCTGCCGTCCACCCTGTTCTACAATCGCGCCTCCCCGTCGCGGACCAACGTGCCTCGCTACCTTCCTCGAGCCACTTCGCCGCCACAACTATATTCCCTAACACGGTTTTAGTGATGATATCCCTCTCTCGACCCTTCTATAGAAGAATTATACCCTCTAGTAACAAACAGCTGCTCGTACAAGCTATACGAGTTATATTGACTTAGGACCGCCCCTACTCCACCACGCAACCGAAAGATGACCGCTATTAGATTCCTAACTGGGTTCAACATAACGAACTACCTTAGCTCTAGACTTACGAGTATGGTATACCTAGACTCCTCCTCTAATACTATTGTTAAATATCCTTACCAAGCAGAAGAAGAGCCCGCTATCAAAGTTAAGAGACGGATCTACGAGCGGTTCTAGCAACATGGCGGGCACAAAGGTCTGCTAAAGTTTTATAGTACCTTCGAATCCGGCATCCGGCTAGAATATATAAGCAAGAATAGACTCCGCCAATATATCTAAACCTATAAGATTTACACCAAGTAACGCCTTTAATGGGCTTAATAAGTCACTAGTACGCTTGCCTTTGTTTGTTTAATAAATGTTATTTATATAGATCTAACATGCGGCAACATTTCCTTAGACAACAGCCTACACGCGAAGCTCCTCAACTTTAGTGGCTCCTTATTAGATGGCTCTAAGCTATCCATTATAGTAACTACGAGCTATAAATATCCTAAAGCCGATCTAAAATCAACTTAGGCAGACCTATTTGCCCTTGGCTTTACCCTATATAAAATTTAGACAGGCAAACCTCCATACTTTAAGCTCGGGCTTAAAGAGATAGAAATTACTAATTTGTTTAAACAATCTAAGTTTCCTAAGACAAAAAGTCTAGGACTAATAGGCGACATTATTATAGGGTGCTGGCAAGGCAGGTTTATAAGTACAGATAGTGTTCTTAAAGGTGTGCTACTTATTAATCTCCCTTAACTGTTATATACTAACGCCGTTCAGCTATTAACTTCTATAGTAGAACCTATCCCTTCGCTCCTCCCCTCCTTAAGACAACTATTACAGTTTCAGTTCTTGGCTTACTCGTGTTCCTTACCTATAGATTAGCGAGGCGATAATAAATTAGGAGGATAGGGCTATATAATAAGCGTAGAGTGGGCATTTCCTAGGCTTCTTGGAACTGCTAAAGGTAATCGTTTATCTGTTTACCCCTTTGGCTAGTGTGGGATTGTTGTAAGGACCGGTCGCCGCACTGCCATCCTAGTAGTAATCGTATAATCGTCCGGGGAAGGTGTGGTTTTACTTATATTTAGAGTATAAGTAGGGGTTGTTAACGTAGGTATATATTTTGCTTGAGTTAAGGTGCGTCTCTATACTTAGGGACGGACGTTAGATAAACTAAGTTAGTCATCTTATACCTAAGAGCATTGGCAATAACAGCACGCCCCTAGCTAGCTCTCAACGCTGATAATACAGAGCGCCTATATTGGTCAGCTGGGATATGGCATATATTAAGTGTCTGCAGGTTGCTAGATTTTAGAGATGCGATTACTACATGTATTAGTGGCTGCCCAGAAAACCCCGCTAGTCGACGCACGTTGATAGCGCGTTTTTAAACGAGGGCAGGAGGGCACAGTTAGATTTTATCAATCGCTTAACAAGCTAGTGTGTTGGATTAGGCCGCTCTAAGTGTACTTTATGGTCCTATTAACCCTTCTCCCACAAGTGCACTTGGCTTATTACCCGCGCGCTATAGATAAGGCCATTACTGACTTTCTATGGCTGTTAGGGTTGTGGCGTTGTGGAACCTTTCCCCCCTACAGACGCCCGGAATATATAAAATCCGCTTTAGCAACTGTAACTAATAAAAACTAGTAACTGCTAAATACGCCTCTAAAATTCCTATATAATCTGCACAACTCTTAGCGTAAGATACCTGCACTTTAATAATACTGTCCTAATATATCTGTGCTACTAGGGCTCTCTAGGGCTTCGGCTCTAGCTTTGATCCCCTAAACTCCAACCCTACTTTTATATCTGGCCAGCCTTTAGCTTAAACTCTATTCCTTTATACACACTCAATATATAACGGCAGGAGTGTGAGCATAAGTAAATATAGACAGCGTAATGTTCCGTTAAGTGGTATAAGGACATAAGATAACGGTCGGCAAGGATCACTTTTGTACGCTTAATAGCAAAAATAGGCTAGTATGGACGCTTTGCGAGCAGTAGAAGTATTAAGAAGTAGAAGAAGTATCAAGAAGTAGAAAAGGTGTTTTGTTAATCGGTATAAGGATGCGAGACAATGGTCGGGAAAGCGACGAGTCTTCTTTGTAGAGGACCAAGCGAGTCACCAGGCGGCTGACTTATCGCTATCAAGTATATAAAGGTGGAGGACTTGTTAAGCTTACTATAAAGCGAGTTTTTAACTTCAATCTAACGTATATGTAAACGATAATAAGATACTCTTGACATGGAAGTAACTAGATAGAAAAATAATACTAAGCTAAGGAAATCCTAATTAACGCTTTAATTCTTAACGCCTAGAAAACAAGAACGTGATTACGAAAATCTTTTCTTATAAGAAATTTCTTATTTCTTTAGCTTCTTGGAGGCTCTATCTATAGTGCAATCTACCTTTCTCTTACATATCCCTCTCCTTAATAAATCTTCTAATTAATTGTCTAGCGCCTCTCCTAGTTGGTCTCTTTGCTTACTACTCCAAGCTATCTCTATCGTAACATCTTTAAGCGGGTTGTGTATCCTAGCATAACGACAGAGGTGACGTGGATTCTTAGTATAGTATAATATAAGTCTCTTATACGGTATTCCCGTGGGTAAAACCTAGGTAGGATACTAGCATACTACTACAATAGGACTAAATGTGGATATAATATATCTATATCTAGGGTTTTGGAGACGCTTTAAGTCCTTTATTATATAGTATGTTGGCATCCATAACAAGAGATACTTTAGTTGTCTGTCTAAAATTATAGCATTGGAAATTGTTAATACTTTACATAGAGGAGCTATAACTCTAAGAGAGATTATAAGATCGGCTGAACTATTTTCTACTTAATTATTAGTATTGCTAAATAATATATAGGTGTTTTATAAATATACCTGGAGGTACTAGCGACACATATTTAGGACCTATAACTGTATCTATTAGCTAGGATAAACCTTTAATCTAGTTCTCTTTTAGTTAAGGCGAGTTTATCTTAGTCTTACTATTGTCCTCTATTGGCTTATATAAGCTTGCCTCTGCTTTACTATGGCCTTTTAGTCCCTTAAGGTAATTGGGGTACATTTCCGTATCCTCTTATATATCGCCCTTTATATTGTCTTCGTTTTCGTAAGAATTAACCTTATTAGGTGTTTGAGTAGGCGTATAAGGCATCTGTTTCTGCATAGGATTAGAAAGCTACAATTATTTCTCCTCCCTATTACTAGATACCATGTCTTTATTATTAATGCAATTCTAGGATAATTTAAGGTTTCTAGTAGGTTGATAATTAGGTATATTACCCTTGGGGCAGTAGCATATAGTGATATTTCTATAAGCACTAGTTAAGGACCTATAGGTTATATTAGCAACGCATCTAAGCTTAGTTAAGGTAATATATATAATATCTGGTATTTCTATAAAGATCGTAAGGGGTATATAATTAAGAGGTTAGGTTTAAAGGTAAGTTAATTTAATAGCATATAAGAACCAGGAGCACAACATTTATATTCCATTTCTCTTCTAGGGCGGAGTTAGGACAGAAGGTAGAAGGGAAAGGCGGAGCATACTAACCGCCTTTTTCCACCCTATGTGGTGTCTATAGTACAATATTTAGTGGCTATAATTACTCTTAGCTTATATATTGTTTGCGCCCGGGACTATAGGCGCCTGGAGCGATCTATAAGTAAGGTATTGTTAGGAGTAGCCATTAGCTAAGCTATTGCTAAATTTAAATAGCTAACAATCCCTAATGGACGCCGTATACCTTAGCAGGGTTCAGAAGCGTTTATATAAAGTTATAAACTAAAACCGGAAGTTAACAATAACCCCTAATAACGCCTCTCTTAGCAGGAATAGCATTATATAATCTACTTCCGACGCCTATCCTTCCTAGGGCAAGACACTGCCTAAGCAGTAGACTTATCCTAGCCAGTTAATCTTGTATATTAACCCCCTATCTATGGCAAAGGAGCTATTAATACCTATGGGGTAGTTTAATTGGCATTCTAGCTAAGCCCTTTATAAGCGCTCCGCCTTATATAGGCGGCAATCAACTTCTGTTAATCTGCCTTGCGTTAGGGGAGATCTTTTACTTAAGGCGCTAAGCAGCCGGTACTTAGAGGTCCATAGGCTTGTTCCATATCCCAACAACATTAACCATAATTTCTCTTTAAGTGGTATCCCGCAACCCCAAGTACCTATAAGCGCAGCATCCCTAAATTGTCAGCTAGTAAGTAGGCGTTTATAGATAGAGAAACCAACTTTAGAGATAACAACGGCAACGTAGAGGCGTTAGCTAGTTAGGAAAGTGACTTTAGTAATAAGGATCAAGAATAGGACGCAGAGACATTATATAACGGAGAAAATGGTTTTAGTACTAAAGATCAAGAAATAGGGGCAGATAGCAATAAAGAGATATCAAGCGACGAGGCCATATAGGCGATGGTTAGATACAGTGGCCTTGGCTTTATAGTCTTAAATCTATAAGTATAGGATATAAATACAAAGAACATTTCTAATAAAAGCTAGTAAAAGGGTTAAAACTTTAGCCTCTTTTTATTTAGCCTATCGCGAAACAAAATAATATTTTACTATTCCTACCAGAGTCTCTACCCGCTTGACTTATAAAGAGCTATAAAGTATTCGCGATAATCTATACTTTTACTCAGATAAATTTATTCACTACCTTAAAAGCAATAATGGAAGGCAAATCTATACTAACGACCTAGGATTTTTTAATTTTCTTATAGACCTGGGACGTATGCCACCTTAGTAACTATTAGTCGTGTTTAAGACTACAGTGCTTATGGATTTATATCTTAAGGATATAAATATATTATTTTATAGTGTTTTCTTTTTGTTTAAATTATTTCTCTACTTATAGTATATAGCAGTTGTTTATCTATTCCGGTGTAGTAGGGAGAGGTAGTTGGGTTACGCGAGGGGGCTTAGACTAGTAACCACGCTTATAGGGCTGTTTACGTGGGAACTTCTCTAAGTATGTATAAGGGGGCTTTAAGTCGCTGCAAAGTTTATAGGGGTCTTTATATAGGAACTTCTTCAATGTTTCTAGGTCTGGGACTCATATATTTCTTTTTTTGTAGTTCTGGTATTTTCCTAACATTTGCTTCCCATTTACATGCTAGGCGTTAATAGAGGGCGCTAGGTCAGATCGCCCAGCTCGCACGATCGCCCAGCTCGCACAATCGCCTAGCTCGCACGATCGCCTAGCTCGCGCGATCGCCCAGCTCGCACGATCACCCAGCTCGCACGATCACCCAGCTCGCACGATCACCCTGCTCGCACGATCGCCCAACTCGCACGATCGCCCAGCTCGCACGATCACCTAGCTCATAGGATCACCCTGCTCCTACGAGCACCATGCTCGCACAATTACCTAGCTCGCAGAATTGCCCAGCTTTCATAACCACCATGCTTCCACGACCACCCTGCTCGCACGATCACCCTGCTCGCACGATCACCTAGCTCGTAGGATCGGCCAGCTCCTACGAGTATCTAGCTCGCACGATTACCTAGCTCGCATAATCACCCAGCTTACACGGTTACCCAGCTTATAGGATCGCCTAGCTTACCCATTAATATCCTATTCACACGCTAGGCGTTAATTAGAGGGCGCTAGGTTAGGCTACCTTACTCGCATAATCAGTCCTAAAGCCCTAGCTAGGTAATACTAGTCCGCTCTACCTAGCTCCAACCTTATATATTAGCCTACCTTTTATACTAGTCCATATTAGGGGTACCCATAGAGGGGAGCACCTACGGCAACGTAGAGTACCTACAAAAGTATAGAGTACCTATAACGAGGAGTTATAATATTAGGGGGTACCCTTTAAGGGAGTGCCTACCGTGGTAGGGAGTACCCACTATATATGGGAGTACTTATAGTGAGGCAGAGTACCCACAATAGTGGGACAATATTAGGGTGTACTCGCCATCGCTCTTATTAATAGCACGGGAGAAGTTTTCCATTGGTGTATATACAAGAGGCGTGGCATATAGTAATAATAAAAGGTGCTGCGATTATAAGGTCCAGGAGAGAAGGTAAAAGTAAGTAAGGAAAAGCGAGGAAAGGACGGGCGACGCGCGGATTTCCCCTTGTAACGAATTACTTCGGTTACGTGCGTATTAGTGCAAACAATTTGCCGATACCTGATTAGGCGTTTCTTTTCCCTTCTAACGTTTAAGCGATTTAGCCCTTGCGGCTTATGGAGTTAGATTCTCCCGCACTATTATCCCTTACCGGACCTGTTTTTTAGGGCCCGCTGTTAGCACTAATAGTTAGGGGCTAGTCTTGGCACCTAGGCGTTCCGCCCACTTAAATAAAATGCCTAAATTAGTAAGGGGTAGGTTTTGGTCGCTCTTTAAAGGAGGGTTTTCCGGCTATAGAAAATAAGCATTTAAAGTAATAATGTCACGGCATATCTAGCGATAATGCCCCTTTAAATAAATCGAACAAAAGTTATATTGCACATTCAGCTGTAATAGGGGAGATAATCTATTAAGCACTGCTATACCATTACTAAGTTATATCTAGGAGCTTCTTAAGGCCTGCAGTATACCTAAATTCTATGTCTTAATATCTCCTATCCTTCCTACAATATTTTCTCGGTAAACATCTCTCATTAGAGGTCAAGCAGCATCTCCTTTAAACATCAAACTTTCTCTAGATTGTTATAAGCGTTGCAGTAATTAATAAGGTTTTGGAAAGCCTTATCTTCTTTATCGTCCGTTATTAACCCATAGTCTTTAAAATAAGAGTAAATAATATCGCGTTGTCTCTCGAATTCCTTCTTCCAGTCGTCACTAATTTCACTCTATTTTAGCGTCAGAAGCCAGATAAGCTGCTATATACAAAGCTATAAAACTTATACATAAAGGCTGGCAATCGTTCTATATATTATACATAGAACACATTACTGGGGACACGATTTTGTAGATATTAGAAACGCTAGGGGAGTATTCTTAGAGCCAAGCGTACGACTGTCTTCGATTGACCGTATACCGTATCCTCGATCTTAACACGGACAAATTAAAAGACTAAAAATATTAAAGAGCAAAGAGATTCGTGCAAAAGTATGCATAGGTCTAAAATCGGAGGCTTTAAATAACCTAGAAGATAAGAATAGAACGCTAATTGCCTGCAAAAAAATTCATTAGCGGGCTATTATAGGCATAGAGGCGTTTAGATGGCTAAGCTGGTAAGTACTAGAGTGCTAGATTATACTAATATCCTCATAACTCTAAGCTAAGTAATAGGCTTAAAGTACAAGGCTGTATACCGGGGCCTAGTTCCGGTCCTGGTTATGCGTAGGAGCTAGATATACGTCTTATATTAACAAGTAGGAGGGAGTTAAGTTATAGGGCATATGCCATTTTGTCTATGACGCGACTTACAACCTACATACCGATTGCCGGTTTATATCATTCGTGTGGCAAATGAGATAGGTGCTGTAGGATATATAGCAGCGAAACGAGGCATATTGTCTGCGTGCGCACCTTAGCTGTAAGATTGCCGTATAGCTTGTATTCAGAAGGCTGACAAGAAAAGATGGAATGAAATGGAATGAAATAAAAAGGGGATTATGTCACTATAACAACCTTAGCTAATCCCTAACTGATACGTAGCTCGTACGATAGTGCAGTGTAAGCTGGATGTCAATATATTAATTGTATCCATTTTATTCCACTTTACTCTATTCCTTCTATAACATAACTGTATAAGTAATAAACGTCGTATACTTTATAGCGATCCCTTTTCATGTATTAGGAGGCGTAATTCGTTACTAAGCCTCTTAACGTAAGCATAACTTTATAAAATTTCGGATAAGATTAATCCGCTGGTTAAGGTACACTAACTCTATAAGATCTCTATCTATTCTATTAAATACTAGAATAGAACTAGATAATAACAGACTGAAATAAATAAAAAGCGATAAAGAATAATAAGATAAGCGCGTAATAACTAGGAAAAGGTCCCATATATAAGGAACGCATAGTTCTAAATTTACCAGTTATATGCCTTTCTATTAGTACCAGAGGGTTAGTATAGAATTCTTACATAGGCAAGGTGACTTACCTAGCGGTGCCTCTTAATTGGATGCCATACGCCATGCATAAGGGCTGCGTGATTTTTGAAATGCTTAAGTTCTTTAATCCACTTTGAATAACAAGGATGCTTATAGTGGAACCCCTACCTAAACACTCCTTCTACAACGTGATTATTAAAATGCTTCTATAGTATATCCTTCTTCGCAAATAAGCGGGTCTGCCCTAGCGTTAAGAGTTAGTTATCGCCAATGTAGATAAGGTAAATAAGATTAGTAAACGTTATAGGATACAGCAGCTATATTATCTTAACACCCTCTTCCTTAATTGGGACCGCGCTCCGCGTCTTATCCAAGTTTTCTTAGAAAGGCGAGTTTAAGCTAATCTATTCTTTTTACCGCTTTGCCTTTTAATAGGTACTAGTATTGGCGTTACTTACACCTCTTTTTACGCCTATTATACTTTAGTCTACTTCAGACCTAAGTTAAAATCTAATAGCCTTGCTTGGGATCCCATTCTACCAGCTCTCTTATTAATTATAATACTTAACGGGATTACGGATAAACTTTATATAGAGTTTTATAGCGTGCCCTTCTTTAAGCTTGTTTAGTAGCTAAGACAGCAGTTTAGCGATAGCAGTACGTTTGCGAAATTTATACTATACAGCTAAATGGGTAGGAATGTCCGTCCTAATACTACTACTAAGCTATCTTTTAATATCGTGATTATTAATAGTGTTATAAAAATTGAGAATAACCTAGTTCTCTTTTTATTTGCGCAGGACGTTTATAATACTATAAAGTTTATATCTGGCTTTATTATAACGATTATATAGTTTTGTTCCCTTCGCGGCGTTAATAGGGTAATATCCCCAGCTCCTGATCTTTTGCTTATATTACTCTTATTTCTCGCAAAGCTGCAGAATATTAGGGTGTTAATTAAGTTCTAACTGGAATTTAAGCTTCTGCTTATTAGTTAGACCTATAGGGGCCCGCTTATCCCTTAAGATCCCTATCTATACAGTATGTTAGATAAGGTCGTCCTATAATAGAGTCCCGAAGTAGATCAACTAGAAATCGCGCTTAATTAAATTAGGTAAATAAAACCGTTGGTAGGTATTACCGTAATAACTTATTATCTAATTTCACTCTTCTAGAGTAAGGGTGCCTAGAAAGGTTAGTTAATAGATACACTTATATTAAATTAGACACTTACTATTTAATTTCCTTCCATACGCTCGTTACAGCTAGTAAAGTTTAAGCGATTGTTTAAACCCGGCCACTCAGCCTAACTATATATAGTGATCGCGGCATTTCTGGTAAGGGAATGCTTTGGTGTCCGATACTCCCCTATAACCAGCCATTATCTTAATATCTTAAAAGATGGGTTATTCCTCTATCTCCTTCTTAAACTTTACTTTAAGACTCTCTTTGTTTGCTAGGATTTCAAGTCTAAAAATCTCTTCCAGTGAAGTATAATGGCATCAAAATGCATTATCTGTAATGGCAAGACTTATAAGATAGGATAGGATACAAAAAGCTAGGATACTTTTAAGACGGAAAATGAACCTCTTACTATAGGTCTATTAGCGTTATTTGCGCCATCTTTAATTAACATCGCTATATACTATCTGCCTGTACCTCTAGAATTCTTAATATACACGAGACTTACAAGGGCGACAGTTGTAGTTTAATTAAAGTTTTTCACATCGCGAACTTTTAGGATTATAATATGTTTATACAAAAGCGCTTTATTAGAGCCTCTTACGCTTAAACTTTTAATAAGAGCTTGGGGTCTTATTACCATAGCACTAAAGAGGAGGAGGATTGCTCCTATTTATACTCGAAAACGACTATAGCAAGGCTTCGCATCCATTGTCCAATAGGTATTAATAATTGCATATAAGTCCTGCATATATATTGCATCCTTTTCTTTCTCCAATATGTCCAACTTATATATTAGCATTAAGGAGGTTAGAATCCACTATAATAAATCAGCTAATTTTTTTTTTGAAAAATTAAAGATTGCCCTATATCTTGTATATCAAGTTCTACGCCATTGTTTATACTATAGCCTACTACATCTATAAATTTGTATAGTATTTGTCTCCAGTACGCCTTAATCGCGCTTTCCTTCTTAATTCGAGAATTCTTTATACGCCATTTAAGGTATATTTTAAACGTATCGGCCACATACTAACAAAGGGCCTTGGTTAGGTTAGACTTAACTTTTAAGCAGAACCTAAATATAAATTATTAGTATTATAAGGTAAATCTTAGTTTAAATATAAATAAACTTTTCCTAATTCCGGAACTTATACTTAATAAAAGAAGTAGACCAGGGCTTCCGTTTTAACTTTGCTTTTCCTTAGCCCTTATAATACGCAATCCTCTACCGCAAATATTCCCCCTTAAAATTAGCGTCTTCCTTAGCTCTAGAGTTAGAGCTTAAATCTAAGTCTAAAGCTGGCTTAGAATAAGACGGTTTGCCTAGTTTAAAGTCTAAGCTAGAGGCTAAATCTTTATTTTACCATTTCTTGCTTTAAGAGGGCATAGTAGTTAAACGCGTAGTGTCTTAGTGCTTTAGCAGCTGCCAGTTGCCTATACGTAGAAGCTAGCTTAAGAGCAACTACTATTAATAGGAACGCTAAAAAAGGCTCTATAGGAGATAGGCGTTCTTAAGAGCGGGACAGGGCAAAAAAAAACCCGTAAATAGAAAACTAGAAATTGAGTATTAGAAGTGAACGATATAATAGTAGGGGAAAATGCATACGTAGCGACTGTGGGAAAAGGGTTGAAGGAGCGTAGTACAGAATGGAGGTTTCGTCGTATGAGGGTAGTGCTTTTGGCGGAGGATGAGGACGATAGTGGAAATAGGATCAGGTAGGCGGCGGACGTCCATAGCTTCTTAAATAGTCGCCGAGGGACGTTTGGGGAGTTTCGAGAGGTGCGTTACAGGGCTGCACGCGCGCTTCTAGGTTTAGTAAGTGAGTGAGACCCTGCCGCCCTTAGTATGCTTAGTACGTTGCAAAAGCGGCGACAGATATAGGTCTAAGCGAGGAGAAACTGCCTCCTAAAACGGGGGGTAGGAACCTCCAAATCCGGCTACGTCTTCCCCAATAATAAGATTCTAGTAGGAATCTAGGGACTAGTAAGACAAGTTATAAAAAAACATCTAAATTGCTAAAGAAATAAACTAATAAGGTATAAGCTATATAGAGGGCTATAACCTATTAAAGTACCAGAAAGACTATAGGAGGTTATATATAATCCCGGAATATTTAGGTAATATATTAGGGTAGGCAATTAAGTGTTTTATCTTAAATAGTTAATCTATAACTACTATAATATTTATATAGCCTTTACTTATAGGGAGATTAATAATAAAGTTAATTAAGATATCTTTTTATCTTTAGTCTGGAATAGGCAGTAGCTTTAGAAAGCTGTTATATATCTTATATAAAGCTTTAGCTTATTAGTAGATATAGTAGCTAGAGACATACCTCTATATTATATTATATATATTTAGCTAGTAGTACTCCTATTAGAGTAGTTTTAGGGTTTTTCTATAGCCTAGGTAGCTAGCTACTAGTAAGTTATATATATATTTAAGAAGCTTAAGCTTAAGTTTATTATAGTTAGGTATAACTAGGCGGTTCTAGTAGTATAAGCGGTCTCTATAAGCTTTATATTTATTTAAAGAGATCTTTTTAAAGCGTCTAACGCCATCTTAAATTAGCTTAAGTGTCTTTTAGATAAACTTATTATTTAGGTATTTATTAATTATAATCTGTTTAATTAATTAGTTATTTTAAGGATGTATACTATAAGGTTTTTGGCTAAGGGAGTAAATAATTTAGGTTAAAGTAGGGTTTAATTATAGTAGGTGCGTACTTCTTTCTATGCTAGTATGTCTTATAAATATTAGGTTAGGGTATTAGGTTTTTAACATTAAACGCCTAGGCGGTATATAATTAAGAATTAGAAATAAGATAGATATTCTAACTAGCGGGCTTAATAATAACTTAGCTATTTTATAGTTGTAAAGTACTATAGATTCTTATAGTTGCTAAGAACCTTAATTAGAAATCCGATACCTTCTAGTTTAGGTTGCCATTATTTAAAATATTTAATAATAGCTAATAATTCTTTATTATAGATCTTATAGTTATATTTAGCTAGACTTAGTTATTTTAAGAAGCATGCTATAGGGTATAGTACTCCTTTTTTATTATACTGAAATAAAATGCCTCTAGTGACGTAGTTAGATAAGTTAGCTTCTATAACACTCTTTTAATTAAGGTTAAAGTATTAGAGTATGGGTATAGTGGTAAATATAACTTTTAAATAGGTAAAGGCCTTCTTATATTCCTTATTAAAGATAAAGGTTTTATCCTTTTAGGTTAAAGCTATAAGGGGTAAGACTAGGGCAAAGAAGTTAGCAAATCCTATAAAGGCTCTTATGTCCTTAACGTTCTTAGGTTCTTGCTAGTTTATAATTACTTTAACCTTCTTTAGGTCTATTTATATACCGTTTATAAAAATAATAAGTCCAAGATATAGGACTTCTATTTTATAGAATTTATACTTGTTTATATCTAATTGTAAGCTAGTTCTATATAGGGCTTTTAAGATAAGGTTAACGTATTTCTTATATTTAGTTAGGTTATTGCTATATACTAGGATGTTATTAATATAAGCAGCACAAAAAACGTCTAGATAAGGTTATAGGGTATTATTTATAAAGTATTAAAATAAACTTAGGGTATTTATAAGGCCAAATAGTATTACTAAGTATTTAAATAGTCCGTATCTAGTATAAAATATAGTAAGCTATTTATCTCCTTTTATAATATAGAGGCGGTTAAATATATAGATAAGGTTAAGTTTTATATAGTAGCAAGCCTTACTTAATTAGTTTAGTGTTTTTTAAATCAATGGGAGTGGGTATTAATTCTTAATAGTAATAGCGTTAAGAGATTAATAGTCTATATAGAAGCGTAAACTACTACTAAGTTTCTTAATAAAGATTATAGCTATAGCTATAGGCAAAGAGCTTGCTTTAATAAATCCTTTACTTAGGTGCTTATCCAAGTACTTTTATAGTACTTTAAGTTTATTTTAGGATATTCTATATAGGGGTTTAAATCCTAGCTGTTTTCCTTCTTTAAGTATAATCTTATAGTTATATAGTTGGTATTATACTAACTTATTAGCTTCCTTTTATAAGAATACCTCTAGGTACTTATAGTAGTATACTAGTACTTTTGTGGCAGGATTAGTATGCTTTTTTAATGCTAAGGCCTTTTTAATATTAGCTATTATAACAGCGAAGATTATATATTTAGGTTTCCTAGTAAGTTATACTAATAGGGTAGCTCTAATTATATAGATATCTAAGGTGTTAAGTAAGCTTAGGTTATCCTTAGTTTCTTATATAGTTTTAGGCTTAGGTTCTTTAATTATCCTTTTTATAGTAAAATACTAGTTCTTCTAGTACTTTTATATATTAAGCTTAAGCTTCTACTTAGTTTAGGGTGCAGTAGTTAGAGTTAGTTTATATAGTTTAGTAGAATTTTTAGGTTCTTAGTAGACGTTAATAGAATTCCTATAGTAGTGGAATTTAGTAGAATTCTTAGGTTAGTAGAATTAGGTAGACTTTTTGGGTATAGGGTAAATATTAGTAGAAATTTCAGATTAGTAGATTCTAGTAGATTTTTTAGATTTTAGTTTAGGGTCTAAGTAGCAAGTTATAAGGCACTTCTACTTATAATAAAAGGCGGTAAATAAAAGCTTAAGGTTATTCTAATTAATAGTTACCTTATATAGCTTTATCTAGGGTTATCTAAGGGTTATTAGGTAATATAGGGTAGTTATAAAGAGCTTAATTAATTCTTTATGGTTTAGGTATTGGAGTTTTAGAGCTGCTATATAAGTAATACAGCCTAAAATAGTGCGTTTGCTATTAAATCTAAATATATTAATATACTAGTTAAGGGGTATTAAGGTAAACCTATTGTCTTATATAAAGATTTTATTAATAAATCCTATACCGCTAGCTCCTGTATTAATTAAAACTTAAGTATTAGCCTATTAGCCTTTTTGCTAAAGATAGTAGTTAATAGTTATACTATAATCCTAAGAGTTAGGTTTTATAACATCTAATATATTTAATAAGATCCTGTAATATAGCTATCCTAAAGAGTAACTTAACTCTAGGATATACCTTTTAGTAGCAAGCGGAAAGGGGTTCCTATAGAATATTAGTTATAACTTTATCCTTATAAGTGGTACTTACTAGATATAGAGTTAGAGCTAGATAAAAATTGGGGTTAGTAGCTAGAAGATTAGTGCGGCAAATAGCTGCTAGTATTAACTATTTATAGATCCTTTTAGAAAGGGGTAAAGCAGTAGTTAGAGAGGTGGGAGCTACTTCTATATTTAAAGCAGAGGCCTAGCTTAGTATATTATTCTTATTTAAAGGACCCTAGTAGGGCGTATCCTAGGGTCCTAGTGTTAATATCTATGGCGTTAGGGTGTTTAGGCTGGGATAATAACTTAATATACGTTTATAGGGTTGTTATATTATATTAAGGAGCGGACTTTAGTATTAGGCGTAGTATATTATTATACTATTTATTAATAATGTTTATATAGGCGTTAAGGGCTTTTAGTAGGTCTATACTAATTAGGAAGGTTTTTAGTTTAGGGCTTAGAGATTTAATAAGGCTGTTAATTAGTATGGAGTTATTCCAGCCTATTTCCTTTATATAATAATTAAATTTGGAGAAATATATTAGGAAACTTTTCTTTTCTTAAGTTATATAGTTTATCTTTCTTTAAGCGGTAGCTTGGCGGTTTAAGTTACTATATATAGCTTTAAGAAGTATAACTGGGCTTTATATTAAGTTTAGCTAAAGAGTTTTAATAAGGTTAGCTATATCTCCTCCTAGTTAACTTAGGTCATAGTAGAATTAGTTAGGTAATAGTTAGCATTACTAGTTAGCATATTCTTAAGCCGGCTTAAAAATAACTAAAGCTCTTATTATTTACTAGTAAATACTAAAGGGTCTAGTAGTTTTTTAGATTGTTATAATATAGTAGTTAGTTTTACTAGTGGAATAACTATTACTAGTTTAGGGCTTGCGTTCCGCGTATTGGCTTCTAGTAATAGTAATTAGTCTTAAGGGCTTAGCATAGGTGTCTTAAGGGTGCGGATTTCTTTTTAAAGGGCCTTAATTATTTTCTAGTGCCGTGCTTCTTATTTAGCTTACTATTAAGCTATAGCAGCTTAGTTTTATATAAGGGCGTCTATAAAGGACTTTTATATATCTGCTAATTATTCCTAGAGTATGGATATAATATTAGCGGCTGTTATAGGGGCTTTAAGGTTATTCTATATTTTAAATAGGGTGGGGCGGAGTATAGGTTTTAACATAATGTAGTATTATAGAGTAAGTATAAGTGGTAATAATATATAGCGAAGTAGATATTATTAAGCTATATATATAAACTATATAATAAGGTTAGGACATTATATAAGGAGAGAAGGTAAGTGTGACAGTGCTAGAGCGCGTTATCTGCTACTTTGCCGTTTCCTAAGCAATTTGCGGCAATTTGCCGTTTTCTAGGCAACCTGCTAAATTCTGCTAAATTCTGCCAAGTTGCTATTAGCTCGCTTACTACTAGCGCCTTAATAACCCCTTTGTATCTTGCCAGTCTCTACTAGTCTTCTTCTCCTCCTTAGCTTAGTATTCTTATATAGTAGCAATCTACAAGCTTTGGTTTAGAAGCATTTATATAAGCCCGTTACATTATACTAAGCTCTCCCTATATCGCCTGGGAAGGCCTCTATAATATCCTACCCTAAAAGAAGACCTCTGTCTGCAACGACACGTTAACGCGTTATACTTAGACACCAAAAAACTTACACTACTACGCTTGGGAAGGCCCTAATAATATCCTACTTTTATAGGCCAGACTGTACTTAACCTGCACCCCTAAAAAGAACCCCAGAATTAAAACTAAATTATATAATTTTAACAAACCTTAGGAAGCTGATAATGGTACCTAAAGTAAGCTTATTTAAAAGACCTGCCTCTACTTAAGAGGAACCTAAGATCTAGTTAAGATTAGAAATTAAAGGCAATAATAATATTATAGATATACACAAACAGATTTGTGCCCTTATAGCTAATTAGAAGGTTAATTGTCTTTAAGCCTAAAGCATATAAGAGACTCTAAAGGAGATCCTAGAAAGTCTTACTGCCTTATAAAATAGCCCAGCCTCCCCTATATAAAGCCTTAGTTAACCTATTTGCTTAACTAAATATAATATACTATAGAGTATAGATATAATAATAAAGTAATTAAAGTCCGTTAAGCTCCTTAACCCTTAACTACTATCTAATAGGATAGACCCTATCTTTAAGAATTGGAGGATCTAAGTATAAGGGAAGCTCCGTGTTAATTATAACCATTTCCCCTCTAAAGAAGCTAAAATACTCTACCTCTTTAGTTAAACTATTGGGGATTCGCAGTAATACCTTTAGGCTAAGTTTAAGGATAAGTTACCTATTTAGTTTATATCTGTTAATAAAATACTACAGCATCTGGCTATTATTTATATTAATCTAAATAAAGTACAGGATGCCCGCTATAACTATAACCGCCTAATAATAAAATTAAACTAAATCTTTGCTAAGTTTTAGACTTAGTTTTTATACCTAGCAGGTAAAGGCTAGGTTCTCCTTAAAAACTACTTCTTGGACTTATATAATAAGCTAATGGTCTAACTATAAGAAAAGATTGTAGTAGCCTTAGATAACCTACTAACCTACTAAAGACTTACAGCCTAATATTTGTTACTAGATTTAGAACTAAAATAAATTAATGCCTGTTTTAATTAACTAAAGTAGTTCTATAGTAACTAGAACCTATCTACTATACTAACAGGAGCTGGTGTTAGAAGATAAACTATAACTGCCCTTATACTAAAAGTGGTTACAACTACTTACCTATAAGCCTCGCCTAACTTACTATGTACTACACCTTTAGTCAATGCCTATTATAATACCCTAATTAACCCTGCCATAGTTATATGCTTTAATTACAGAAAGAATAGTTACTTTACTACGCCCTGCCTAGAGCTAAAGGATATAGGTAATATTAAGGAGATAGAGGAAGAAGAAATATCTAATAAGTTAGGGAAAAAAGAACCCAAAGGAAAAACTCCTCCCTAGGATATCCTATTAATCTTAAAGAGATTAATCTAAGTTAGCTAATGGGTGGAAAATACTTTATAGTTCTATATATAGTATCTTAAAATAGATATGGAGTTAATATAAATGCCCTTATTAATACTGGAGCAAATAGCTTTACCTTTATAAATACTACTTATATAAATAATGTTGCTAAGTTCTTAAATATAAATACTACCTAACTAGAGAAGCATATTTAAGTAAAAGGCTATAATAGCTAAGCCGGTAAGCTGGTTACCTATATTTTAAAGCTATATCTCGCTATTAATAGATAACACTAGTTTGGTATCCCCTTCTGTATCCTAGACCTAGGGTCTTATAATATAATTCTTAGCTAAAAATAGATGTCCTACTTTAATATTTGGTTAAATATATAATGAAGATAGTTTATCTAGCCAGAGAATAGACTAAAATTACCCTCTTTTATTAGAGAAATTTAGACTAACTATAAGACATTAGCCGTAAAGGCTAACCCTATTTATTAATAGGATATTAGAGACTGCGACCTAGCCTTTACCTAAAAAAAAAAGGCCTACTATAAAGCTGGTAGGAATTCTATATTAATAATAATACTCTCCTAAAGCACTGTAGATAAGGAGGACTCTACTTATAGAAGTAGAACGGATAGTAATATAGACAACTTCTAAATTATGGAGATCCGGCTAGTATAGAAAAGGATATACTAATAAGATATAAAGGATAACCTTTAAAAGATGTAGTAAGAGCTGAAAGGAGTAAGGATAACACTAATATTCTAAAAGCCCCCAAGGCCATAGACACCCCTACTACTATATAATACTCCTATAGTAAACATCACGGCAATTAGTGCTATAGGTTTTTACTTTAATATATACTAGAAGGATAATAAAGTCTTTATAACTAGCTTATATAAAATTAACTGGATTATTAATAAGAAGGAAAAAGGGCTAGTAGAGGAAATAAATAAAGAACTAGTTAAGCGCTTTCTCCCTACTTACCTTTTAAATTATAGAAATGCGTTCTTAAAAGCAGCTTTAAATATACTACCCCCCTACTAAACCTAGGATTATAAGATTTAGTTAGAGGCTAACAACTCTCTAGGCTATAGCCCTCTTTACTAGCAAACTATAGAAGAACTAAAAGCTATAAAATAGTACTTAATTAACAACCTTTATAAAGGGTTTATTGAACTAAGTTAGTCCCCTTTTACTTCCCCTATTCTATTTATAAAGAAACCTAATAAAGGCCTTCGCTTCTATATTAACTATTAAAAATTAAACGCCATTACTTAGAAAGATTGTTACCCTCTTCCCCTAATTAATAAGACTTTTATACGTCTAAGCTAAGCCAAAATCTTTATAAAGCTTAATATCTGTTAAGCTTTCTACTAAATTAGGATGGACCCTATATTAGAGGACCTAATAATATTCTATACCCGCTACAGTTCTTATAAATATAAAGTCCTTCTTTTTAGACTAATAAATGGACTAGCTATATACCAACAGTATATAAATAATGTTCTTTTTAACTACTTTAACAAATTCTGCATAGTATACCTAGACGATATTCTTATATACTTAGATATTAAACTTAAGCATTAAGTTTATATTAAAAAGGTCCTAGGGAGGTAGTAGAATGCAGGCCTATAAGTTAATATTAAAAAATATATATTTAGAGTAAAACAAATAAAGTACCTTGGGTTTATTGTTAGTATAGAAGGAATTAAAGTTAACCCTAAGAAGGTTAAGGTAATATATAACTGGAAACCCCCTTATACTATAAAAGGCATCTAATCCTTTCTTGGCTTCTATAACTTCTACTATTAGTTTATTTATAACTATGGGGTTATAGCTAAGCCTTTTATATAACTAACTAAGAACAATATGCCTTTTATTTTTAATAATAATTATATAGAAGCTTTTAAGGAGTTAAAGGACTAACTTACCTTCTCTTTAGTTTTCTATTACTATAATCTAGACCTTAAATTGATGCTAGAAACGGATACCTCTAATAGAGTAGTAATGGGGGTTCTCTTATAGTTATACCTAGATAGTAAGTAGTACCCTATTATGTTTTTTTTTAAAATAATGGCTCTAGCTAAGTGTAACTATGAGGTACATAATAAGGAAATGCTAGCTATTATATAATTATTATCCTAGTGGCGCGCAGAGCTTAGAAGTATAGACTCTTAGATTAAAGTCTATACTAATTATAAAGCCTTTAAGTATTTTATAATAATAAAGCAGCTTACCGGTTAATAGGCTAGGTAGGCTAAAATACTCTCCTAATTCTTCTTTATGATTATATACTACCCTAGTAGGCAAAATTCTAAAGCTAATGCTTTTATCTGGAGAGAATAGGATATAGAACTATAGGATAAGCTAAAGGCTTAGTACTGGATATATGCCCTCCTCTGTCCTAAATAGCTTAACCTATATATCCTTAAGGAACTAAGCTCTAAATAGAATGAGCTAGCGCCTATAGAAGGAGAGATTCTGGATAAACTAATAGGACTAATTAACCGCATTCTAATTGTGAACCGCATAGCTAAATCCCTAAAAGCCCTCTATAACTAAGCTATAGAAGGTAATCCTAATTTAGAAATGGAAGATGGACTGCTCTTATATTAAGAACGGCTTATAGTTTTAGATGTTAATAACCTATAAATAGAACTAATCCGTAAAGCCTACTGTTAAGTCTCTATAGCGTATCTTGGTTAAAATAAGACCCACTAACTCCTAGCGCCTTACTACTACTAGTAAGGACTCCTGTCTAACATAAAATAATTTATTAGAAATTGTTATGCTTATAAACGGGTAAATACCCCTAGGGATTAAACCCCTGGGTGGTTATAACCACTACTAGTTCCTAAACGCCCTTAATAGCATATTATAATGGACTTTAAATTATTCCTAAAGGATAAATATGGCTATAATATGGCCTTTGTAGTAGTTAACTGACTAAGTAAGCAAGCTATTTCCCTCCCCTACTTTAAGACTATAACTGTAAAGGATATGGCCTATATGTATATTAACAACATTTACCGGATCTATGGCGCTCCTAAGTTAATTGTCTCTAATTATGGACCCTAGTTTATATTAGACTTCTAGGACGAATTCTGCCATATCCTTAGAATTAAGATTAAACTAAGATTATAAACTAATACCTTAACTAACGACTTCGCCCCTTTATTAATTACTACTAGGATAATTAGTTGGAACTACTACCTATAATAGACTACGCACAGCTTACGCTCCCTTATAATAGTATAGGAATATCGCTATTTAAGTTACTCTATAGATATAAGCCATGAATATCCTTTAATTGGAATAGACCTATAGGACCTATAATAGCCCGCAAACGCCTTAGCTATAAAGAGGCCCAGATATTTACTAAGAGAATATATAGAGCCTAGGAGACTGCCTAAGCAATTATAAAAAAGGCATAAGAGAAGAAAGAGACCGATATAAACTAATATTGTTATAAGGTAGACTTCTATATAGGAGATAAGGTATAGGTGTTAATAAAGAACTAAAAGACCCAGAGGCCGAGCTGTAAGCTAGACTACTAAATAGCTAGCCCCTATAAGATCCCTAAGAAGGTAGGGCACTTTTTTAAGGTTAAGCTACTAGAGTTAATAAAGATCCACCCTATCTTCTCTCTAGACTGACTATAGAAGGCTGCGGACGACCTATTACCTAGATAGTATAACAACCCCCCACTACTAATTTAGATTGCAAAGGATAAAGAATAGGGAGTTAAAGGGATCTTAGTAGTTAAGAAGGACTAAGGTACCTTAAAATACCGTGCGAGCTGGGTAGGTTATAACAAAGATCTAGAATAGTACCCCGTATCCAATTTTAAGTACTCTCCCTATAAGCTATAAGATTTCTACCTAGCCTACCTAAACCTCCCTAGACTACTACATAAATTAGACAGCTGGATTAAATGCTGGGAAGAGGGGTTAGATAACTATAATAATTTAGATAATAATAAAGAACTTGGATAAAGCCTAAGGGCAGGCTTTTTTAAGAGAAGGGGGTAATGTAATGGTGCTAGAGCGCGTTACCTGCTACTTTGCCATTTCTTAGGCAATTTGCGGCAATTTGCTATTTTATAGGCAATTTGCCGTTTTCTGGGCAACCTGCTAAATTCTGCCATATTCTGCCAAGTTGCTATTAGCTTACTTACTACTAGCGCCTTGATAACCCCTTTATATCTTGCCAGTCTCTACTAGTCTTCTTCTCCTCCTTAGCTTAGTATTCTTGTATGGTAGCAATCTACAAGCTTTGGTTTAGAAGCATTTATATAAGCCTGTCACAGTAAGGAAACAGGAAGAAAGGGTATATATTATTAGTTTAGTTACTTAGTTAATATATACACAGAGTAAAATAGGATTTAAGTAGCGGTCCTAGCAGAACTTAGTAGGATTTAGTAGACTTAACAGAATATGGCAGAATGCGGCAGATTGCTGTCAGATTGCTATAGATTGCCAGCAGATTGCCATTAGATTGTTATCTCGCGGTTGGTCTCTGCTTACTGCGTCGGTGGAAACAGGTAGATGTGTATAAGGTGTCACGGAGGTGTCCCGTGACAATACCTCTAATAGATAACTTAGAGATGCGAGATATCTTTAAGGATAAAGATAAAGAGGAGGAGGACGGTGTTACGGACCTTATATTAGTAGTAGTATAGCTACTAAGAGAAGACACTAGTGGACTAGTAGTAGAAGCGTAGAAGGTATTAGAACTAGTTAAACTATAGGATAAGGGGTAGCCGAGTTATATAATAGATTATATTACCATTTCGGTATATAGGATCTATAAGATCTATAAGGAATGTTATATACTAAACGTACCTCGCGTACCTTACGTACTTAGTATTTCTTAGGCGCAGTTTATATATTTAAAGGACCATAGTCCCTACCTAGATAGTTCTTCTCTTTATAGTAAATCTTAGAATATAATTGGAGTTAATCTATTAGGCAACTACTCTACCAGTTATTATTACATTGTTAACTTCTTATTTACCTATACACTTAGCCTATTAGCAAGTTTACCGTGGTATTTCCTATAAGGCTTTATTACAGCCCTACTTAGTTAATTTGTCTACTATTATTAAAATTGTATTATACTCTTATCCGGTAATATAGTCCTTTAACTTTAGTAACTTTAAAATAAAGTCCTATAATATAACCTCCTATAGTCTTTTTAGTATTTTAATAGGTTATAGCCCTCTATACAGCTTATGCCTTATTAGTTTATTTCTTTAGCAATCTAGGCATTCCTTTATAGTTTATCTTACTAACCTCTAAATTCTATTAATAATATACTTATCTTGGAGTCTTAATACTAAGCCTATAGCTCCGTTATATCCTTAGGTTATTTCTTTATAAAATTCCCTAATAAACTCTTTTACTATTAATTTTGGAATATATATTGCTTTTCTATTAATATAGTCTTTATAACTTATATTTTTCTACTATACCTCTTAAATCCTTTATAACCATTCGCTCTTTAGCGCCTTATAGGTCTTTTCTTCCTTAGTTATTATAATCTTAGAATAATTATATCTAATTAATCCATCCTTATCTTTATATAACATTGCTCCTAATAACTTATTGCTATCTTACAGTTCTACCTTCCTACTAAGGGCATTTACTCTTACGTTTTTAGTACTCTTAGTATGCTGAATTTTAAAGTAATATTCTGTAAGTATTTCCGCCTATCTAACCTATCTGCGATTAAGCTTTTTTATTATTAGGAACCCCGTTAGGTTTTTATAGTCTATCTTAACTATAAATAGTTTCTTTATACCTTATAAGAATACTCTCTACTTTTTAAGTGCCGCTACTATACGTAACAACTCCTTGTTATAAATATTATAGTTTAGTTCCGGTGGTGTTATCTTCTGATAATAGTATACTACTAGATGCTATACGTCTTAATGCTTTTGTAATAAGCATACTCCTAGTATAAAGTCCAATACATCTATTTCTACAACTATCTCTAACCTTCGTAGATTTTAAGGATTAGGTATATATAACGCATATACCTTCTACTAAGCTAGTTTTTATAATTTTTATAGCGTTTAATCTATTATATAAATATCTAAAATATTACGTCGCCTAATTGTTAATAAAAGCGTTATAGTAGTGGTTAATTAAATAATTAGAATCTAGTATAATGCGACTTTTTTTTATAAGGATCGCTTATAACTCGCGGCGAGATTGTAAGAAAAATTCAAACCGTAAATCCAGACGTTCACCGTATAAGCTTATGTAAGCCGGCTTGTGATTGGTGGACGTCCGGCAGCAAGATAACTACGCCCTGAATGGATCATCTCACCAATCGATCTTTTTTCGCTCTAGTGAAATGCCAAACCTCTTGTTAACAGAGAGCAGTTTCCTCTCGTTCCACATGTGCGTATTGTTAATAGTTAATGGTTTCTGCTTTCATCAATGACTTTCTCATAGGCAGGCATAAGCCACCAAACGTGATGCGGGGGAGGATCGAAGATACGTGGTCTCAATACTTCCAGTCATCGCCCAGAGATAGCGCCATGACTCACATTCACCGGATAGGACCCTTCCCCGATATGTGATAGATCTCGCATGGATATTGGCGCATATGATCCAATTAGAGTTCACCACGTCCCTTTATAACATTACCGGAATTGCATTAGGATAACGATGCGCAAACAGGTCATTGGGAATGTCATGCACCATGTAAGACACCGGTCAGAGGAAGATCCAATCAAGCCTTTGTGGCGGCGTTGTTTACACATGCGAACATAGACGTCTCTACACCCCGCACAATGGCTTGGCTACGGAGTTCATGGTGCGCATTTGTGTTATGAAATACAACTTCACTGATACCACTTTCAAAGCCTGGGGAGCAATGCCACATAGAGGATCAACGCTGCTTGTGTCGACAATGTCCTCAGGAAGCAAAGCCACACCGGACACTCTCCCTCCTCACATCACCAATGGTGTCGAAGGTGTAGGGGCTCCTGCAAACTCTATAAACGCTATCAAAAGCCTCCTCGAGACCGTTAGAGAATTAGCCTCACAACCCGATTACAAGCTAATCGCGAACCATTTCAACGAAATTACACGCTTCCAGAGCGTAATTGAAACCAAAGACAAAGAGTTGGAGGCACACAAGACCGTGAACGGTACGCTAGCAAACGAGCGGCTATCCCTCAACGCAGATATTAAGGAAAGAAATGATGCCATTGCCGAACTCAAGAAAAAACAGGAAAGCCTACAAAATCAGGTCCGCCAGCTTGAAGAAACGTCAAACAAGCAGAAGGAAGCCATGAAGAAGTCTAGAGAGAAGATAAAAGATTTGGAAAATAGCCGAAACCAGATAGAAACTCGAGCGAAGGGACTCGAAAAAAGCTGCAGTCAAGAGAAGAGTAAAGTATTACAGCTGGAAGAAGAGTTAAGCAGCGTAAAAGTTGAGAATGTATCTCTAGATCAAAACCTTAAAGCGAGTGATAGAAGGCTTACCGAGCTTGAGAGCTTTGCAGTGCAACTTCATGAGGAAGACCTGGAAAAATCGTAAGCGGTTTAGAAGCCAATAAGCGCCTCTGGAGTAAGCACTGACACCACTCTCAGGACATCCCGAATGGAAAATTTATGGGAACGTGCTTGCAAATTTGTAGAATCTTACTTCCAAGAAGACCTTCCGGAGGCGAGCCTCAAAGTAGGTTTTAACTTTCCCAACTAAAAGCAGGTAATGCTAAACTTTAACAACCAGAACATTCGGGGTTGGGAAAGGCTTAGGATGCCTGAACTTTTCCAGCACCATGTTCCTTTACCGCCGACCAATTCCGTCCCTGCTAAACAAATGCGTATTGCCATAATCTTAGCAATATTAGCTAGATCGATTGACAAACATATTTTCCACCCAACCTATATCCTGGAGGAGGAGAGCGGAGCCCGGGAAGTGCTACTCCGTCAAGCCGTACGTAATAGTAAGAAGGAATCATTCTGTCGGGCCCTTCTTTTATCCATATTCCCCGACGAGCAAGAAACGGCCACTTCGCAAAGGGTGAAAGGAGTCGTAAAAGATGTCATGTGGAACGTTGAAGACCTTCTCCCCGCAACAAAGGTCGAAACTTTCCGATCGGAGTTGGAGGATTTTGTCCAAACTGCTTGCGACGCTTGGGCGATCATGCGACGTATCAGGGAAAGGTTCGAGCCCAACTTCGAGCTCGTCCATCTGAAAGACTTTGAATGGCAACCACTTCTATTTAATGTGAATTTTGCTGGTGAGACCGACCAGGGAACAGCCATCCAGGGTAGGGACGACGAACTGCTTGTAGTTTTCCCGCGCCTCTACATTGTGGAGAAAGATGACAAGCCGGATCCTATCACTGCGGGCATTGTCCTAAGAAGATCGCAGTCATTAGCAGCAGCACAGGAATTGGAAGAGCAGCCACTGAGTCCTACATTTAGTAGAACGACACCCACCAGAAGCAGACCACAGAAACAACGGAACTTATCAATTTCAGTCCCTGGAAACGGAACCTCGGAAGCTCAAGCTTTTTTAGGGAAAGGGGTTGGATCAACAGAGCGCTGAGACGGACGAAAGTAGCAGCCCGGTTTTGAGCGTCAGAGAGGAGGGTATAACAAAGGAAAGGAGGCCGTGAAGGCCTATGGAAAGCGACGGGCAGCTTTTCGCGGCTCAGACCATAGCCACCTACAGCGAAGAAATTGAAACCCTGCAGCAGCTCAGCGGCCATCATTTCGCTGTCATAAGTTCTTGCACCTTCCTAATTAGGAAATTAAGCGACTGCGCACGCGCAATCACGGGTGCGCAGCTATGAGCCTACCCCACGTAATTTTTAGCACTTCTACATAAGCTGCAATACCGGCTGCGTAAATTACAGCACTAATAAATTTTAATAAATTTTAAGGTATCGGAGGTCGGGGTTAGGCTTGGCGTAACCTCGGGTTACGCACGACCCCCCAAGGTCCGCGACATATCGTCCAAATATCACCCCCCCCTTTTGGTGGTGGCCCCTACTTTTCGGACGCGTTTTTGAGGCCTAGGTTAGTACTGGGTAAGTATGGAGGGCCTCAGCGCGCCTTCCACCTCACCGTCGCCTTAACAATCCATTTTCCAACCCTCTCCTGTTCTTGTGGCCGCGCTGGCGTAGGGCTTCTGATTTTATATAGAAAGGCCTACTGTAATTCTAATTCTATAATATAGAGCTCTCTTTTCCTCCTCCCCCTTTAATATTTACACATTCGGTAGCTTTATTTACCCGCGCCGCGCTTACGCGTCTTCCCCCTAACCTCTTACGGATATAGTCTTTTAAGAATCTTCTTACCCTACGGTCCACTTTGCAGTCAAAGGAAGTCCCCCTAGCCTCCAGAATAAATTCAAGGCCCAGATGGCACGGCTATACGATATTTATAAGGCCTAGCGCTCGAAAAATACTACAAGGGCGTACGAGCTAAAGTAGAAAGAGTGGGAAGACTAGTACGTGAGACTAGAAGGCAATATAGACGGCGCCTGGGTAATAGAAGATAAGCTTTACCTATTTTTAGAGCAGTAAGTTATTAACTAAGAATTATAGGCTGCTAGCTATTAAAAACGGAAGTTAAAATAGAAAGAGATATAGAAAGATAGCGAGCGGGCGAAGAAGAGATAGAAGACAATTAAGCGGGCAGGGCAGTTAGGGGGGAAGGTAGCTATAGGGGCAGCCGCAGGGGCAGCAGTAGGGGCAGCCGCAGGCATAGAGGAGGAAGCTGTAAAGGAGAAAGGGGAGATGTGGGACGAGGAGGCCCTAAACGCCCTATTTAACGAGACAGTCTAATACTTAGTTATAAATAGCTATATCTCTGTAAGGGATATTATTGCGGACACCTTGGGTTGCCCTCAGGACAATCTCCGGACGCCCCTCGGATGGTCGCCGGTCACGTGCCGGAGGCACGTGCCCGTAGTATATAGTCTCCACGATCCCTGAGGCCTCACCTCCCCAAGGATTCATCTCTCTCGCCAATCTATCCTGTTCCACAATCGTGTCCCTATAGCCCCTTGTCTACAAAGTCCCCTTACAATCTCCGCTATTACCGAGCTTTATATATAGTAGTTAGAAGGCAAGACCTTATAGCCACTACGGGGGGGAAAAGCTTTTAAGAGTACTAGATAGCATCTACCGTAATAAAGACCAGATTTAACGCATTAACTTTATTAATTAAGGCCTATTTATAACGTAGGTGATAGGGTTATGACGGTTGGCATAGTTACGACGGTTCTTAACAAATTTCGTCTATGCGCATGTTTGTTGTTCCAAACCATCATAACTATGCCGACCGTCATAACCCTATCACCTACGTTAATTACTAGCGGCTATAATATTAAAGGGCTTAAAAAGGCGATTATTTAGTGCTAGAAGATAGGCTCTAAGATGCTAGGTTTAGTTAAGTCTTACCTTTAAACTATAGCCGAGCATTTATTAGGTTCGTATATACCCTATCTAGTCCATACAGCTACCGTTTTCTAACCCATTTCTTAGGCTATACTACTATTACCTATAGTAAAAGTAGATAAGACGTTTAGTTTACTAACCTTATTTTTATTAAACTAGAACATAAAGGGCGTAAACTAGACAAGTTAGCACTGTATATAATTATATTAATAATATAAGAGAAGTAGGATTGGTACGGCAAGGTTAAGTATATAGGCTATATACAGAATGCTAACCCTATCCTCTACCTCCTCTCTATAATAGCCTTCTACTTCTTTAACCACTAAAGTAAAAACGGCGCTAAAAGCTTTCTATCCTTTTGTTAGCTAGAGGACTACTATAACCTATACATCTTCCGTAGCAGTATTAAAGTACCACAATAGCCGCTAAGCTATTATATATAGTTTGAATAAAATAAAAAGATATTTTAGGGGGTAGGAATTTACTTAAAGGAGAAGACCTATAGCGCCTATAAGTAAAGCGTCTAGTATACTAAGCTTAGCGGCGTTAAGGAGACCTAAATTAAATAGGCCGGACGCTAAAATACGGACGCAATAATGGGAGCTTACCTTAGCTACCTACCCCGTATATCTATATAGTTAATTGCCGGCTTCCTAAAGGAAGGAAAGGGCTACTTTCTCCCCTATATATAGGAGGTGCTAAAAAAAGCCCTCTATTTAAAGATATAGCCTAAGACTAACGTCTGACTAAAATATATAGAGGCCTACTACCTAGGTAGGGCTAATAATAAGGTTATACGGCTTAACCTTATAGGCTTAGGATTTTTATACCTCCTCCGCGCGCTTAGGGTAATCCTATATAAGCAGTTCCTACTCTACCTCCTATAAAAGGACCCCCTCTTTAGCTATAAGGAGTACTAAAGGTTTACTATATAGGTAAAAAGCTTACTGGCTAATATAGTTACGCTAAATAAGCTAATAATGCGGAAACACTAGCCCGCCTATAAGGCTGTAGCTAAGCTAAGATATAAGGCCGCAATCTCTAAAATAAAGGGGGTTTAATTACGCGTATAGACAATCTTAAAACGCCTTAGCGAGATAGAAAGGTTATTAGTATTATTCGCACCTATATAGACCTAGTAAGGGAAGACAGGCATCTAGATAAGGCCTATAGAGTCTATACGTCCACCTTTAAATAAGCCTATACTATTACGGACCTTATATTAATAGTAGTATAACTACTAAGAGAAGATAGGAATAAACTAGTGATAGAAGTACGGGAGATATTAAAGCTAGTCGAACTATGGGACAAGGGGTAGCCGAGTTATATAATAGATTACATTACTAGTTCGGCATATAGGATCTTTAGGATCTATAAGAATTGTTACGTATTAAACGTACCTTGCGTACCTTACGTATTTAGTTATTACTATAGAAAGGAGTTATATATTTAAAGGGCCACAGTCCCTACCTAGATAGTTTCTTTTCTTTATAGTAAATCTTAGAATATAATTAGAGTTAATCTGTTAGGTAACCACTCTACCAGTTATTTGTTATTATATTAACTTTTTATTTACCTATATACCTAGCCCATTAGTAAGTTTACTGTAGTATTTCCTATAAGGCTTTATTATATATTTACTACCTAATTACAGTATTAATAAAGTCGAATAATATACTACTAAAAGTACTAGTTATAATGCCATTAACGGCGGTAACCACCTTAGGTACTAGTGGGGACATTAGTATAAGGGATACTAACTTATAACTAGTTACAATGGAATAGTTATAGAAAATAGTTAACTGGCTAATAGATAATAATAAAATACTTAAGGACAGAATTAATGGAATTAGAGCAGTAAAGGTTAAGCTACCGTTAGTTAAATAATTCTTAGAAGAAAAATTAAAGCTTAAGGAATTTTTAGCATAAATGCGTTTTAAGGTTATATAAGAGGGAGCGAAACTAGCAATACCTATAGACTAAGTAGTATACGCAGGACTATTTCTAATAGGTAGAGCACTTAAGTAGTTTAAACCCTACCTTACTAAGATATAGGAAATGGAATATTAACTACTAATTAAGAAGTATAGTATATATTCTCTAGCTAGAATAGATTTGTAAGCTAATTAACTTAAATATTTAGAGACCCTAAAGCAACAACTATGGCAAAAAGAAAACTCTAGAACTTAGTATAATAAACCTTAGTAATTAAGTATACGACGCAGTTTTAAATACTTGCTATATAGGTTAAATAGAATAATAAGGCGCTTATGGTATAGTATAAATAAGAACTTAAGGCAAAAGTCTAGGATATAATTATCCTAATAGAAGATATGAATACCCTAAGGGAACTAATTAATTAAGCAATTAAGATTAATAATAGGATTTACTAAAGGAAGCAAGCTAAAAAAGGGTAGGATAGAGTTCTATAGTTATATAAGGCGTAGAATACGCAATAATAGATATAAAGTTATAAGCTATAAAATAGTAAACTAGAGCTAATTGTAATGGGACTTCCGTTATAAGCGCTACGCCATATATATAGCTAGTTTCCTTTTCTTGTTTAACGACGTCAGTAGATTTATTTGTTATGAAATAAATAAGAATTCTTGGCACGCAGATCCCCAATTTTTATACCCAACCTTGTGTGCAAAACCATGAGATAGACTATTTTATATTAAACGCGCCTTATACAGGAGGCTTTATGCCTAGGTAAAGGATATATAGATAGAAGGGGTTATTTTCTAAAGTAATTTAATATTAAAACAATTTCCTAATTAGTGCCTATAGCGATATTAAAGGCTATAGTTAACCCCTCTAGCCCTTAAACCTTAACACTATGCTTAAATTACTCCAATTAACGTCGTAAGCGCTTTAGCTTAGCCTATTCTATATATATTTCTTCTATGGCGTGTTAAAACTACTACTAGGCGAAGGAATTGCACCTACTCTTGCAGATAGCTTGCTTAAGAAACTTACTATAATTATGGTGGAGTTCTTAAGTATATAGGTACCAGTAACGGATCTATGTCTTTAAGACGGCCTATATAAGCTTAATTAGATTAAAGTCTAGTAAGTATGGCGGCAGGTAGCAAATAATATAGCTCCCCTCTTTAATAGTAGCTAGAATTTACCCGTTAATATAAACCGGAAGGTTATCTATTATAATTACTATAGTTTAATTTGGATATTGCTTATAAAGCGTAGGAGATAAGTAGCTATATAGCCACCTAACAAAGTTATTAATCTTAAAGTAGCCCTTATAGGCTTAATAGCAAACCTAGTCGTTAATTATTGTAGCCACGTAGATACTTTAAGTATTACCTCTTTAAAGATCGCCCTTATAGCACGTCTCCTCACTAATTAGAGCTTGCCCCCTTATCTACTAGCTAGTCTTTTTATTAAAAATAGCCTTATTAAGGAATACTATAATATCTACTAGAAACCGCCTTATATTATTATAATAGAGCTTCCTTAGTTATAAGTTATAGCCCTATATTATATGTCTAATTACCTTCCTTAACTACCCTTCCCTTTTTAAAATATAGTAGATTATAGTATAAGAAATATTAAGATTACGTTTGTAATAGAGCCAGTACTAAATTTTATCTAGATATTTTTAATCGTTATAGAGCAGGGGTTTAAGGAGGGCCTCTATATTAGCTCTTATTAACGCCACCAGCCGGCCAGTTTTCTATATATAGTAGCTTAACTAACATATAGCTGTTCTGCGATAGTATTTGGCCGCCAACCTAATTTAAGTAGATGGACTATATCCGCGTAACGAGCAGGGTTAATATAAGGCACTATAACATTAGGAAACGCGTTAAGATAGGGCAGATAGTAGAGCAACGTCGGCTTTAACTTACTAGCTAACAGTAGGGACGTTATATTAACAATAAGGCGCGTTTAATATGGAAATAAACGTGGAAATGGGCTATCTTATGGTTTTTTACGGAAGGTTGGGTGCAAAAATTGGGGATCTGCGTGCTAAGGATTTTTATTCGTTTCGTAATAAATAAATACTCTATCCGCCCCAATGCCCTTATATAGATTTAGTCGCAGCTGCATTCCTATTAAGCTCTCTAGCAATCCTCTTAAGTTTTTAGGACAGCTATATATAGCTATTAATTATATAAATCTAATACTTATTTATCTAGCGTTTGTATATAATATATTGTTATTATAATATTAGGATTGCTTACGCCTGTCTAGCTAGACATTAATAATAGCGTAGAGCTATTACGGATTCTTTATATAGAGTCTTTAACATGTCTAGTCCAGATTTTTTCTTCCTTTTTTTTTAGATAGCCATTATATCTAACTAAGCTCTTTTTTTACTAGTATAGTAGCTATAGCAGGAACTCCAGAACCAGCGTACTAAAATCTAGTCGCTCTAATTAGACCTTAATGCTTTATATGTTAATATTTACTAGCTTTAGCTCTAGCTCTAGCTTTATTTTTAAACCTACCTTATATCTGCTCCAATTACTTATTTACGTCTCTCTAATCCACTACGCTTTAATAGTATGTCACAGTGCTATAATGCTAATAGGCTGAATAACTACATTGTGGTATAAAGAGGAGAAGGAGGTAAAAGGGGGTATTGTATATAAATAGTAGGGGCAGCCGCCAAGGCGCTAGTGGTGGGCTAGCTAATAGTAGGAAATAGTACAAGACAGTACGTGTTAGGACAGTGCCGTGACAGTACTCCCCTCCCTAGAAGGTTTGGTCCCTAAACTAAATAAGTAACCTATTTTTACTGCAAAGATGTTACTTCTACTTACCGCCCTTAACTGAACCAATAGCAATTTTCCATGCCGGGCATAGAAAATTTTAATTGGTTAGCTTAACAAATAAAATCGGCAGAACTCCATACCGCCACCATATAGCGCTTCTTGGCAAAAAATTAACCAATTAGACAACTTCGACTGGCGGTTAAAGTTCTATAAGATCTTAACCACCACAAATTATCTTTATGGTTGGCTATGGCCTTAACGTGGCTCTCCCTTATCTTATGCCCAGTCTGGGGGTTCTGGCTTCTTAGGGTGTTATTTATAGAACTTTAGTAATGCATGCTTGCACCCTTTTAGGGATTTCATAGGTTCCTAGGTTTCTCGTTATAATATTTCTATTTAATATAATATGTTAAGCCATACTTGTCTATTTGTTTATTATATACATTAAGGATTTTTTTAAATTCCCACTTGTCTATAATATTGCCGTTATTATCCCTTTTGGCTATCCTGCCTGTAATATTATAACGTTCCTCTTTATTAATGTATACTTAACCAGAGATCTCTTTAGGGAACTAGAGGCGGGCTTTTAAAGTATAGAAAGACTTATTAACACGGATGTAGTCTAGGAGGTTAACTATAACTGCTCCTCTATAGGCAGCTAGGACGGGCTAGGGTCTGTCCTAGTTATTATCCTACTTCCTCTTAAGCCGGTTAGTCTTTATATTTTTAAGGCTAACTATAACTATGTTATCCTTTTTAAATATTATACCTTTGTCTCGTTTTATATTAGCGTTATCTTTATATTATTACTGGGAGATATAAGCTAGGGCTTTAAGCTAGGTTAAGATGCGCTTAAAATAGTTAGCAATAGTATTAGCTTATAGGTACTCCTTCTTTATATATATAGATAGGGCTGATAGCTAGGGGCCTACTGGTTTAACGCCTAGACGTGGGTTATAGCTATAGTTGGCAAAGAACGGTAAGATTCCCGTGGTCTTATTAACCTAGTTATTTATGGCAAACTTAGTAAGGGGGAGCCAATCTACCTAGTTGTCTTAGGTGAAGCTTATAAAGGCGCGTAGGTACTTATTTATTACTGCATTAATAATCTTGGTTTAACCATCTATTTTAGGGTGCCATGTAGAGCTAGGGCTTAGGGTTACCTTTAGGCGCTGGTTTAGGCGACGCTAGAAGTTAGAAATAAATAAAGAGCCTCTATTAGAAACAGTGGTATTTAGAGCGCCGTATAACTTATAGATAGTGTGGATAAATGCTTTAATAAGCTCCTTAGTGTCTAGGCTAGTAATAGGAATAAAGTGTCTTATCTTTATTAGGCGGTTAACAACGACAAAGATATATCTATATGTTTTGCCGTTATAAAGGCACTTAGGCAAGTTAATGATGTGGTTAATGGAGATATTGGTCCATGGGCGGACTGGTAGTTCTAGTGGTTTTAGGAAACCGGGCGGTGCTAAGTATAGGGTCTTTATACGGAAGTAGAGAGCGCAGTCTTTTATAAAGGTAGCCATAAACTATAAAATACCTAGCCACTAATATGTTCAATTAAGGAGGTCTAGTGTCTTAACGCGGCCTAGGTAACCCACAGGGCCTAAACTATATATGCGGTGTATAACTTCTAGTCAGAGTTTAGGTAAATTAGGGATAAATACTCAATTCCTGTAGTAGATTAGGCCGTTAATAATTAAATATTTAGATTTATTATAGCGGAGTAGCTTCCTAATCTGCTTAGGCTAATAGCGTGCTTTATAGTCTTCCCGTTTACGTAGCGCAGCTAATATATTCCTAGCGAGTTCGTTCTCTTTATAGGCATTCTTAATAAGCTCCTTAAGGGGTTTTTTCTTAGGCTTTAAGTCCATTACTGTAATAAAGTCTTTAATGCTCTGGTCTTGGGATTTGCTTAGTAGTTCTTTTAGGATGGTAGGGTTGACTTTCCTTAGTGGTAAGATAACACGGTCTTGGTGTTATAGACGTTTATTATTAGCATTAGCAGGTGCAACGCCTAGGAGGCGGCTAAGAGCGTTTGGGATTATAGCTTTAGTGCTAGGCCTATAAGTAATAACAAAGTTAAATTAGGAAAGGAACTCAGCCTAGCGGACTTGGCGCTAGTTTAGTTGTTTTATTGTTATAAAGGTCTAGAGGTTTTTATAGTCCATAATAATTTTAAACGGCTGCTTAGTTCCTTGTAGTTCGGGATACTATTCTTCTAGTGCCTTAATAATTGCCAGGAGCTCCTTATTGTATATTTTATAGTTGTATTTAGGGGCTAAGTGCTTAGCAGAGAAGAATGCGACTAGCTTAAGCTTATTACTTTTATTGGCTTGATAGAGCACTTTACCTAAAGCCTGGTTTAAGGCGTCTGTCTCTACTATAGTCTTCTTTATATAGTTGTAATACGCTAGAACTGATGCTGTAGTAAATGCTATTTTTAGGGTCTGGAATGCCTATGCTTAATTAGGGCCCTATAACCAGCTAATGCTCTTTTTTAGTAGCCTAGTTATAGGCTGAACTACCTTGGAATAGCCTTAAATAAATTATTAGTAGAAGTTTGCAAAGCTAAGAAATTGCTGTAGTTCCTTAACTAATATTAGGTCCTTTTATTCCTATAAGGCCTACACCTTCTTAGGGTTTATAGTTATGCCGTTAGTTAAGGCTATTAGTGTTCTTCTTATTTAACCAGTTCTACTAGCTCTGCTATATAGATCCTTATTACCTTTACGCCTTTTTATTTATAGAACTGGGTAAAATTAACGGTATAAGTGTATTTAATATTGTTTAGGTTAGGGCATGTCTAGTTCTCCAGTGCTATAGCTAGGCTGGCACGGCTTAGTTAGCCTGGGGGGGTGGAAATAAGGCGGCGGCCTTACATGGTACGCGCGGGAGATGGGTATAAGGTTAGGCGTTATAGGGGAAAGGTCTTAATTGCTCTGGTTTTAGTCTTGGCTATAACGTCCTTAGCTGTTATATGTGCGGTTATATATGCGTATAGTAAATAACTTAAAGTTGGGTGTCTTATTAGCTGACCTGGGTTAAGTAGGTATATGCAGGGAACTTATAGTTCTGGCGGTGTTTGTTTTTTTAGGAATAAAGTAGTAGTCTAGTCTTCCAGAATCTCTGCTTTATTTACTGCGTATATTAGCTTACTAGTGTTAGGTACCTCTTTTACTATTGGCTGACAGTATCTAAGCGTTGGCCGTGCGATGCGTCTATATGGTGCTACTTAGTTACAGTTAGGAATATACTATAGGAGATAGTTATAGGCATAGTAATTAGAGTTAAACTTAAGCTCTAGAGGGGGGAAGTCTAGTCTTAGGTTATACTTTTTAAGCTAGGGCATTCTAAGAATTACTGGTGTTAAGGGTAATAACTTTATAATATAGAAGAGTATGGATTCTGTATAGTGGCTGATTGTTATTCTTGCTATAAAGTAGTGGGTAATAAAGCTAGATAGGAGTCTATTAGTAAGGCGGAGTGGTTTTGGGACTAGGAGTCTTTTTATTATAATATTATGCTTTTTTATAAGCGAGTCTTTGTCTGCAAACGCTAGTGCTGTACTACTACTATTAATAAGGCTTACTGTTTTAATGAAAACTTATAGGAGTAGGTTGTGTAGTAAGGAGAGGTAGGTCTAAATAAGGATAGCATTCTTATTATTGTTTGCTATTCTAAGGTTAAGTGGCAGCTGGCTTAGAATAAGGTCTAACTAATCTAGTAGCATAGATTTAATCCTTTTGTCCTCCTCCCTATATAGTTCTAACCTTTAGAGGCGACTTAGTCTAAGGGTTAATCTTTTAATAACTGGATTGTAGGGCTTAGCTGGTAACTGTGGTCTTGGCTGGTGTATCCTAATATATTGGTCTCTAATGGTGTATATATGCTAGGGGGTACTTCGCCAAGGATATGGCCGGTCTTATAGTTAGTAGCGGCACAAAGTACTTGTCTGTAGTTTATATATGGGACTATTAGCTAGGGCTGTATTGGGGAAGGGAATTATAGGGGTGGGTCTCTGGGTTTAAACCCACGTCCCTGTCTATGGTTGTCGCTTTAGTTATTAATCCCTCTGCTAAAGAATCCGCCGCGGCTAGGAAGGGGTTAGCGTGGTGGCATTAGAAGGGGATTTAGGTTTATTTTAGGGTCATAAGTATCTTTCTAGTGGCTAGGTTAACCACATGCTAGGCAGAGTCTGTTATCTATATAATATCTTTAGACGTTGTTAGGGAGGCTACTACTACCGCCGCTAAATTTAACGGCGTTAAGGTCTATTAGGTTATTCTATAGTACTAGTGCTAAGGTGTTGTTATTAGGTAATATAGGTTAATAGCCACTAGTGGTACTTAGCTTAGTGGTATTTAGCTTAGTGTGGTAGGTGTGGTTCTATAGGTTATAAGCGAATACATTTATTTGCTCACTCTAGCCCTTGTAGTCAGTATTGTTAATTTTACGGCTAAGGGTAAGGGCTAAGTCCTTTATCTTAGATAAAATATTCTTTTTAAGTAGATCTACCTTTTGTTCCTTGGTCTTGTTTACTTTAATTATTAACTTATTAAGCTCTGCTTTCTAGGACCAGTAATTGCGCTTGCCTTAGTTTAAGGTGTCTAATTTATTCTTAGCCGCTTGGGTTATATCTATGGTCTTATAGTGCTTCTTTATGTATATAAATATAGACTCTTGGTTAGAGAAGGCCTATTTGCTTAGGTTGTTTAGGTATATACGTAGTATATTAAGGCTATGCTTGATATAGTTATAAGCCTTATCTATTAGCATATCTAATATATAGAGGACTTCGTCTATTAGGGTTTTAAAGCACTTTGCATCTCTATAGAAAACGCCTTAGATCTTTGTTTCCTATATTTAAAATTTTTCTTACTTTTTGGTTGGCGATCCCTTGCTATTAAATAGGGTTGGGTCTTTTGCTCTATGCTTTTTTCTATAGGGCTTAGCTAGGGGAGAAGAGCTAGTAGCGGTGTTCTTATTAGTAATGGTTTAGGTAAGTGTAGTAATCTAAGAGCTTAGACTTTATATAGTCTTAGTATATACCGAAGCTTGCTATTTATATTGCTTTATATATAGTTTAAGTGTCTTAAGGGAGTTAATTCTATGCTAAGCTTCTTTAAGTTAGGACTTTATAGTCCAGCCTTTATTATAGACTATTTGGAGACCGCTCTTAACGCTAGTCAAAAAGGTTATATATATAGAGAGGTGCTGAAATGTTCCTGCTATATTAAGGTCCTTAGGGTACTCCAGACCACTCCTAATTGCCTAGGCAATGTTAGTGTAGGAGGTATCAAAAAGGCGGGCAAGCGCTTTGTGTGTGTTTGCTAATAAGGTATTCTGGTTACCTATTTTAGGGGATCTAGGCAGGGTAATTAAAATCTATAAGGCTGGCTATAATGCTGAGATTGTCTGGGACTGTGGTATGGTATTGTCGGTTGCGCTAGGTCGCGATTATACTGGGAAAATAGAGATAGTGGACTAGGGAGAATAAAGATCGTAATATAAGGGCGCGAAGAGGCTTCTGGAAAGATTTGAAGGAACAATATAAATTCTATCTAAATCTGAGGGTATATAGCTCTTGCTAGGAATAAGACGTTGCGTAAAGAAGAGAAAGGAATAACGAGAGAATCTTGCAATTAAACAGTTTAGGGGTCTTGGTCGATGCGTGCGCACGTATACACGCGGACGGACTTCGGTAGTATTTGATTGATCTAGCAGAACTTGGCAGAAGTTAATTAAGCTAGCAGAATTTGGTAGAATTTGGTTAAAGCTTTAAGTTCTATCTGTTAAGTGTTTTACCAAGATATTCCTACTGTAACTAGGCTAGTCCCATTATAGTACCCCTCCTTTGGCCAAAGGTCCAAAATAATACAATTTTATTATGTCGTATTTTACGTTAGGTGGTAGTGTAGAGTTTTACCGGTTCTAATTGTTAAACGGACTAATTAGGATTTTCCATCCCCAGGATAGAAAATCACTATTGGTTTGGTGAAGGCGGTAAGCCAAACTAATATCTTTATAGTAGGTCTTGGCAAGGCAAATCTAACCAATTAGACAACTTTAACTACTAGTTGAAGTTCCTTAATATCTTGCGCGTTATATAACCGTGTTATAAGCGTCATAGTATTCTTTAAGCTCTTTTTAATTTCAAGTTTCCTGCTATTGTGTTTTGTGTATTTGTATTAGGTGGCAGTTATTTGCCTTTATATTATGTCTATCTAGCCAGAGCAGGCCGCGAAGGATGGTCCTTATGGAATTCTTTTACTAGGGAAGGCGTATCGGTCTTAACTTGCTTATAGAGCTCCTAGGTTTATATTTTATATCCTTTCCACTTAATAAGAAGTTTAAATTATTTAGATTATATTTTCTATTGCATATTGTTAATTAAGTTAATAAAGTAAGAACCGTTACCATTGTTAACAATTATGGGAGGTGGCGGCGGCACTTTATAAGTCATAAGTTCGTCTTTTAAGGGTTGCAGCAAGCTTACGTAAAATATTAGATGTATTTTTATCTCAGTTGGTAGTTTGAGCTTATAAGTATATAGGCTTAATTTCTTCTTAATTTAGTATAGGCCCGTAAACTTCTAATTAAGTTTCTTTAAGGGCCGTTAAGTCTTTAGGTTTCGTGTATTTAGGTAAACTATATTACCTTCCTTAAAGTCCTATGCGGGGGCTTGTTCTTTGTTTGTATGCCATTTCTATACCATTTAAGCGTACGTTAATTCACTTTATAATAGTTCCATTAACTGCTTTATTTAATTAGTGAAGTTATGCGCGTTAATTAACTAAATCCGTTTAATTATGGGTCCTGTTGTGTTAATTTTGGGTCGTGTAGAACGGCGTCATGCCTATTAATACGTTTATTGTATTATTTACAGTAAACTCAGCTAAAGGTAGCCATTTTTCCCAGTTATCTTGTAGGTAGGAGTAGTATATTTATAGGTATTATTCTATAATCACGTTTGTAATTTCAGTTTAACCATCTGTCTTTAGATGAAATGCAGTTAAGAGTTATATTTAAACGCTTAATTGTTTGTATAGAGCTTACTAGAAGTCTGAAACGAACTAGCTTCTATAGTTGGATATTATTAAATTAGGAAGTCCGTGTAGCTTAAAGACGTGCTTAACAAAACATTTGGCTACTAATATTGTATTAATTGAGTCTATAGGAATCATATATCGCATTTTTATAAGACGGTTAACAACTACTATAATATTTATAAACCCGTTACTGTTAGGCAAGTTAACTATAAAGTTGATTAAGATATCTCGCCATCTTTATATTAGAATTGGCAATGGTTAAAGTACTCCTTACTTCTTTATGTAAGAGGTCTTCCTACGCATATACATTCTACAGGCTCAAACGTATTTTCGTACATAGTCATATATTATAGGCCAGTAGTATGCTTGTTAAATAATCTTATAAGGCTTCGCATGGCTAGGATGTCCTGCTATAGGGAAATTGTATATAAATTTGAGTATCTTAAATTGTAAGGGTTTGGAATTCGGAACTACTATCTTCTATTAATAGTATAGTCGATTGTTATAAATTTCGCATTCGGCAAGTGTAATATCTTTATGCTATCGTTTTCCTGTTTAAATCGCTTTTATTATATCTGCTATCTATGCGTTGTTTTTGTATTTGTATTCTATTAGCTTATTAATTTCTATTTCCTATTTATTGATTTCTAATTTGTTTCTATTAAGTTCTATATCTAGGAATATAGGATGTAGTTTCTTAAAGCGTTTAGGGGGCAATAAGATCCATAATTAATTTATAATCTATTTATTTAAGGCATTTGCAGGTAAATCTTGTAATTGTTATGTTAATGTATTAGGCTTCTAATTAAGTTTGCCCGGTTAGTATATAATCTTAAAGTTAAATTATAAGAGGTATTCGGCCTAATGAATTTGGCGCTGCGTTAACTGCTTTATAGTTATAAAGTACTATAGGTTTTTGTGGTCCGTTAACACGCGTATTAGAAATAATAATCCTTTAAGTTCTGGACGCTATTATTTAAAGCATCTAATAATTGTAAGTAGTTCCTTATTGTATATCTCATAGTTTAATTCGGCAGGGGCGAGCTTTTAAGAGAGAAAGGCTACTAGATATAGCTTACCGTCCTTATTATATTGCAATAACACTCCCCCTAGGGCATGATCAGACGAGTTTGTTTTAACAACACATTTAAGGTTAGGGTTAAAGTGGGCAAGAATTAGAGTGGTTGTAAAGCGTTATTTTAAGTTATTAAAAGCTTGTTTATATCTGGCAGTTTATTTAAATTTTATGTTCTTTCTTATTAGGTTTATTAATAGTTAGGCAATTTTTAAGAACTAGTTAATAAATCGGCGGTAGAAATTTACAAATTCTAGGAATCCTTAAATGTCTTATATGTTACTAGGGCTTCCCTAGTTTATAATTATAGCGACCTTTTTAGGGTCTATTTTAATTCCGTTGCGGGATATAATTAGGCCTAGGTATGTGACTTCGGACGCATAGAACTTGCATTTCTTAATATCGCATTATAAACCCGCATCTCGCAAACGTTTAAGGACCATTTAGATATATTTTTAATGCTTAGAAAGCGAAGATGAGTAGATTAGGATATTATTAATATACGCGGTAATAAATACATTAAGGAATTTATGGAGCGTATTGTTAACGTATTGCTAAAACGTACTGGGACTGTTCTTTACACTAAACGGCATTATTAGGTATTTAAAGAGTCCCTATTGTGTATAAAAGGCTATGTACTTCTTATCTCCTTCTTGGATGCGAATTCGATTAAAGGCAGCGACTATATTAAGCTTTATAAAATATTGTGCCTTTACCAGGCGGTTAAGCGTCTCTTAAATTAAGGGGATTGGATATTGGTTTCAAATTATAATTGCGTTTAGGGCTTAGTAATTAATATAGAATCTTAAACCTCCTCCTAGCTTTTTAATGAATAATATAGGTAAGGCAAATAAAGATTAATTAGGGTAAATAAATCCTTTTTCTAGATGCTTGTTAAGGTATTATTGCATTATAAGCAGTTCTTCTTGTGATATACCGTATAGCGGACTAAACTTTGGTGTTGTACTAGGTTTAAGTTCTATCTTAAAATTATATTTATTCTAATATGGGGGCAGCTGGTCTGCGAATTATTTTTTAAACTTATTAATTAGATTGTGGTACTCCTTGGGTATAAGAGGTTAAGGGTTAATATACTGCTTTAGTTCTAGCGCCTTCTTAATATCTTCTATTATTATAGCAAAGATTTTGTGGTCTTGTTTTCTTGCTAATGAAATAAAAGGTGCGGCTTATATTATACGAATTTTAAGGGGTTTTAATATATTATCTTCGCATTCTTTACTACGATTAGCAGTTGTAGTTTTGTTATATTGGTTTAAGGTTTATAGTAAGGGCAATTTATATTGTGTTAAATTCGAATAGTCTTGTATATATTTATAGGGCAGGTGGTGTTTTAAACAATAACTTCGGTAATAGGTCGTGCGGAATTTTAGTGTTTCTTTAACCCAGCTAATTAAAGGGTTGTGCCGTTTTAGCTATCTATGTCCAAGTATTATCTTATATTACTTTAGGGGTGTTATAAATAGGGAAATATATTTAAGGTATTCGCCTATTTACATTTTTTCAAGAGCGTAGTGCGTTAATTTGCTATATATTAAGGGTTTGCCATTAAAGCCTTATAGGCCTTAGGGCTTATTAAGTTTCTTTAAATTTAGGCATTAGGTTTTTGTGTAGTTTGTATTAATAAAGCCTATACTAGTAGCTCCGCTGTCTATAAGGATTTATACCTTCTTCTATTTTCTAAGTATTTAAATTTCACTAAGTATATTAAGGGAGTTGTGTTATATATTAGCGCTAGAAGAGCCTAGATACTTATACTCTTCTACTTCTTATTCTAAGGCGCGACTTGGCCCTAGGATGATTTGTTTTCCAAGTTAGCTAAGCATAAGATGCTTTATAACGACTAGGTATAATTCATAGAACGAGTATAAGTTAAGGAGTAAGTACGGCTTAAAGAACGAGTGCGATTTAAGGAGCGGGTGCGATTTAAAGACTAGAAGGAACTACGGCGGACTTTTTTAAAAGGGTGAGTTCGGTAATTCCTTTAGATATGTCCTTTTCTGCCACATCCAAAGCATTCTCCATTTGTGGCTTAAGTCCTTTGTTCGTTAGTTCCTAAGGGTGCGTAGAATTAAGTGGCGTTGAGGTCTATAGGGTCGTGCGTAGGTTTCGGAGAAGGGTCGCGCTTTAGGGTATATATTAGTTTCGTGAAGTCTTAAACACAAGGCGTAGTTGGCTTTAGAGAATAAGTTTATTTATTATATTAAAGGTCCTTATTAATTTGTTAATATATTATAGCAAATTTGGGTAGGTCCTTTAGTAGTTCCCTACCTACTAACTATACTCTAATTTCATCCGAAATAGCTTATTAAAGAGTAGCAACTTTAGCGGCTTTATTCCAATCTAGTTCGCTAATAAGGCCTAAAAATTCCAAAAAGAAGCTGGTAAAGTCTTAATTCCATTGTTATAGGTTTTTAAGTTTAGTAACAGCAGTATGTTTACGGCTGGCGTTATCATACATTTGTTCTAATAAAGAGATAAAGATTTCAAAATTAACGAAGGTGCTATTACAGAAGAATGGGTCTATAGTTTGTGCAGCGTCTTTGCTTAATTAAGATATCCTATAGCTAATCTTGCTAGCTTTAATAGGGTATTAGTTATAGTTTATTAAGAGTTTAAGGCGGAGCTTAGTTATAAAGGGATATAGGTTATTTTAATTTCTATTAAATATTAGAGGGTTAGGAAGCTTTTCTAATTTTATAGTAGGTACTAGGTTTGTTATAGGTATGGGTTAAGCTACCGTTACTAGTTTAGGGTTTGCATTTAACGGGCCGGGTTCGCATATAGTTATCTTAATTTCGTTTATAGGTGTTACTGTTAGGGTCTCCATTATAAGTATATTAACGTTGCGGAGTTCTTCGTGGAGTATTTCTATTAATTGCTAATACTGGGCTTCTAGTGCAGCCCGCTACTAAGCTAAAGCATCTATAAAGGCTTCTTGCATTGCAGTTAACTGTTCCCTAACTAGGGTTATAATGCTTGTAGTTAACGCGTGGGATTTAAGGTTATTTGCTATTTTAATAGTAGTTGTTTTAGACGCAACGTAATGTAAGGGCGCGAAGAGGCTTTAGAAAAGATTTAAAGGAATAATATAAATTCTATCTAAATCTAAGGGTATATAGCTCTTGCTAGGAACAAGACGTTGCGTAAAGAAGAGAAAGGAATAACAAGAGAATCTTGCAATTAAACAGTTTAGGGGTCTTGGTCGATGCGTGCGCACATGCGCACGCGGACGGACTTTGGTAGTATTTAATTGATCTGGCAGAACTTGGCAGAAGTCGATTAAGCTAGCAGAATTCGGCAGAATTTGGTTAAAGCTTTAAGTTCTATCTGTCGAGTGTTTTACCGAGACATTCCTACTGTAACTAGGCTAGTCCCGTTACACATGATGGGGCGCAAGAGGAGATACCACAAACTGTCACAGTGCTATAATACTAATAGGCTGAATAACTACACTGTGGTATAAAGAGGAGAAGGGGGTAAAAGGGGGTATCGTATACAAATAGTAGGGGTAGCCGCTAAGGCGCTAGTGGTGGGCTAGCTAATAGTAGGAAATAGTACAAGATAGTACGCGTCAGGACAGTGCCGTAATAGTAAGCCTTTTATATTATGTACGTGGCTCTTATTAATAAGGGTAAAGCTCTAATCTAACTAGCTTACTAGTGCTAATGTGTTTAACTACGTATAGGATCGCCTTAGGTAGTCCCAGTAGGCTTCTATTCTATACCTTCGCTAGTTAGCTAAAGATACCTAGTTTTAGGACCCTAAGGATATCTTCTCTTTCTTCTAGCACCTCTACTATAACCTAAAAGAACAATAAAAGGCTATTTAGCGCTTTTTATCTATACGCTAGAGAGAAGAGGAGTTACTTATTACATACCTCGCTTATTTTAAGCGATTTGCATATAAGGCCAATGCTTCTTTCTAGCCAGATATATTACGCGTTATAGTACTCCACTATAGTTTCCGTCCTACTCTCCGCTAGTCTCTTAAAGAGTTAAGCGATACCCTGTTTAGCCTATTATACAGTAAGTATATTAAGCTTATTTAGCGCCTTAATTGCCGCTCCTATTACCTACTAGTCTAAAACTAGCTAGTTTAAAAACTAGCCTAAAAACCTATTGCCGCCTATAGATATTAACCTCTAGCTCTAGACTGCTAGTCTTATCCCTACTTCCTAGTTTAGAAATAAGTTAAGAGCCCTACCTAGCTTCCGCTCCTACCTACTATCTACTACCTTATTGCAATTATAATCGTCCTTTGCTAAGTCTATTAAGCGTTATATATATCGCCTAAAGAACGGATTCTATCTCTGTTATAGTGTATATAATTACTAGATTGCCTAGTATCTACACTCCTATAACAACTTCTAACCCTACCCTATTAGACCTATTACCCCCTAAAGGGGGGATACTATAATAGGACTCCCGTTATAAGCGCTACGCTATATATATAGCTAGTTTCCTTTTCTTATTTAACAATATTAGTAGATACTTTATCTGCTCTAACGCCTTTATATAGACCTAGCCGCAGCTGCATTCCTATTAAGCTCTCTATCAATCCTTTTAAGTCTCTATAACAGCTGTATATAGCTATTAATTCTATAAATCTAATGCTTGTTCATCTAGCGTTCGTATATAATATATTGTTATCGTAATATTAATAGATTTAAGCGGTATTAAAGAATCTAAGTAGAATAAAAAATTATAGAAACCTAAAGGTTAAGGATTAAGTAATTATAGGACTAAGGAATAGAGGCTAAACTAGGGATCTTAATAGTAGAAAATATTTAGGCGGACTCTATAGTAAGATAAGTAGTTTAAAAAAGGAGCTTATATAAATTGCGGAAAATAGGGTTATTTTACTAGAGACTATAGAGGTAGTTAGAGCAACTATATAGTAAAGGGTACTAGCTCGTTAGAGTATAATAATATAGATATAAGTGTATTGCGCGGGACTAAGGAGTATTTAATTAAGCACTTCGCGTTTTATTATAATAACGCATACTAAATTTATAAAGACGCTAAGTATGGCGTAAGCTATTAGTTATAAAAGCTAAAGTTATAAGGACTTAAAGGAACCTAAAAGTTAGATAAAGAATAAAATTAACCCTATAAGCTAAATTAAGATATTACAGCAATGTGCGGATAAAGATTAACGTAGTCTGCGGGCCAATGGACCATAAAACCCCACCAAAAATTAGAAAATCTATACCTTAACAACCACTTAATAATAAATTCTAAAAATTTAGATTTAGACTTTTATATATACTCTACAGCTTCTATTAAAGTTACATAGTAAATAGTTTAGTGGTTTTTAAGATATAGTAATTTAGCCTTATTTCGGCCCCCAAATTTTAATATCTTAAAAACCACTAAACTATTTACTATGCAACTTTAATAGAAGCTGCAGAGTATATATAAAAGTCTAAATCTAAATTATTAAAATTTATTATTAAGTAGTTGTTAAGATATTAGGGTATAGATTTTCTAATTTTTGGTGGGGTTTTAACGTGGCCTATAGGCCCACATGGCCCATTGGCCCGCAGACTACGTTAGTAAAAATAATAATAGAGTCGGAGTACTTATTAATTCATAGTAATAAGGGAGAAAAAGCGGTTAACTGGGAATGTGTAAACCTTAAATATGTATTAGAAATAGATACTAAGACTGCTATAAAGTAAGGGTTAGTAATGGGTATTATAATACCATTAGATATGGCATCTATTACTTTATAAGATAGAAGGAGAAGTATCTAAAAAGGATTAAGTAAGTAGATAACTACTATTACTGTTAGATAATCTGTATTCTCTAAGGCGTGGGTTATGTGCACGAGTTACATATAGGGGCTACGTATACTGTAAATCTCTCTATCTTAGCTTAGAGCCCAAGGGCCCTAGGTGTAAGGTTAATCAACCATTAAGTTAAGATTATTAATCAATTAACCCATTTTATTAATAAATAGCTCTATATAAACTATCTAATAGTTATAAGCCTGGTCCGCCGACTTAAGAAGCTATTTAGCTATTACTTAATTATTTAAAGAAATTCTACCTTATTATTATAGGACGCAGACTCTAATAGAAATCCTACCTTAATTGTTACAGGACGAGATTCTATAAGATTCCACGAGATTCCACGAGATTCCACGAGATTCCACCTTAATTATTATAGGACAATTCTGATAATAAGGACGATCCTAATAACAAAAATACTATCTTAATTCCTCCTTTGCCTATTAGTTAAATAACTCCACTATTAAGTTTGTTAACTATAATCATCCTTAATAAACTAGAAGACTGGGAGTAATGGCTATAGTAACTCCAAGCCCTTGTAGATTAGCGAATTTAGGCCTATATTAACCTAGATAATACAGGACCTTAATAAGGTCTATTATAAGAACTAGCCTATCCAGAAGTTATAGATTTTAATAATAATGTAGCCTTATATATATAGCTCTTAATAAATTAATAAAAAGCGTATCAAAACAGCAGATAATACTATAACTAGGATATAAAGTACTTCCTAAAATAGGAAGAGCATCTGTAATAAATACGTATCTAGATTACGTCCATAGTATTAATTTAGAAGAAGCTACTACTTAACCCTTCCCTTATAGTTAAGGAATGGCTAATTTAGTTAAAATAAGACACTAAGCCCTTGAAGAACTTTATAATAAAGAAGATACAACTGCAATATATAGAATTACTTAAGGGACTTAAGTAGATAAAGGTTACCTAATGGCTTAACTAATGGGAATATGTAATAAAAATAGCAGAGAAGTATAAACTTCTATAAATAACTAATGGGATCTGGCTTATGGACCTTATAAATATAATACAACCTATAAGCAAAACCTATTTTGTTCTGTATATAAAGCAGGCAAATAATACCAAAAAGGCTCTCTTATTAGAATACTATAAAGTAATAATGGAGCTATAAGAAGCATTTATAAACCTCTTAAAAGTTATACTATCCTTAACTACTAGAGGAAGTGTATTTAATATAGACTTCGCAGGAGAGTCTAAAAAGAAAATCTCTATTACTGCTAAAGTCCAAAAGGGAAGAGGGAATAGCTTATCTTACAGCCAAAAAAGGGTAGGTATAAATTTAACTAAAGAGACGTTTTCTAAAAGGTTAAAGAACCTTAAATGCCTGGTATGCGATATAAGGGGATATACCCTTCCTAACTGTTAGTATTTGTTTAAGAGTAAAAGGCCTAAGAGATTTAAAGCCATAGATATATAGATGAAAAGGGTGCTTATAAAGGTAGAGTATAATAAGGACTTAGCTACCTAGGTGGAATAACTTAAGCTTAAGGAATTAGATGCTAATAAAGCTTAATAATAATAGGATGAGAGCTAGGAGATAGTTAAGATTAAGGGAGAAGCTAATATAATATTCCTAGAATTATATTATACCGGTTAACTCTATCTACTAAAGCTATTAATTATTCTTAACTTAGGAACTACTCTCTATATCTTTAATAATTTCTCTTGTTTTTATAATTTTAGGAAAGCTCTAAAATATAAATATGTTATTACTAGCAGCTTAGAAGTGCTAATACTAGGTTACGGCAATATTACTGTTTAAGTTATAAAATTAAACAAGAGTAAGGGAATCCTATGTCTTCAGGACGTTGCCTTTTATATAGACTTTAACACAAATATAGTATTATTCTATCTACTTTAAAAATAAGGATACTATTAGGATAATAAAGGAGATAACAATCTTCTAGTTTAGAAGGATACTATTAGGATAATAAAGGAGATAACAATCTTCTAGTTTAGAAGGATAATATAATCCTATATTAAATAGAAGAACGTTATAGATAATAGACTATTAAGTATGTCTAACTAGAAAGTCTATTAGCGTTTAATATAAGCTAACTGCTAGGCCGCTAATAAAAGTGTAAAGCGTTATTAAGAGATATTTATCTAGATGTAAAAGGCAATATATAACTATAGTATCTACATCTAGGCTATCTAGGACCTATAAGCCTTTATTAGTTAGGTATTAACGCCCTAGGAGTTAGACTTTAAGACCCTAAGACAATGGAATATTAACACTATAGTCTTGTTAAGATTAAGCGTTAGGTCTTATAAAGGTTCTTAGATTAGAATATTAATAAACCCTATCTTAACCTCTATATTAACTAGACTAATCTTAAGGAAGCATATGCTGGATATATATAAGTTATACTTATCTATAATACCTTCTTAGGAAGATCCTTCCCGTACTTTATAATAACGCATAGTAAGAAAAAGGAGACGCTATAAGTGCTTAAAGATTTTATCCTGTAGATTTATTCAAGGTATAATCTTAAACTCAATACTATTAAATTAGATAATAAACTAGGGAGAAGGAGAACCTTTAAATGGCTATAGACCTAAGGGATTATATTTAGGCCTTTGGCGCTATATACCTAAGCTTAAAATAGTACCGCTAAACGCTTAGGGGGTATAATTATTAAGATAGCACGTGTAATAAGAATTACTGCTAATTTACTATATAATCTATAGAATAAGATAGTTAACTATATAGTCTACCTTTAAGATTAAACGCTATAAGAAAGCAATAGATAGAAATTGCTATATAAGAGGTTCTATACCTTTATAACTAATAGGAGATTAAGAAAACCATAACTAGCGTACCTAAAAGCCTACGGCTGTAGGGCGTATATAATGATATTAGATGCCCAGCTAAAGAAGTGTCACGGAGTGAGTACAAGTGGTGATAATATATAGCGAAGTAGATATTATTAAGCTATGTACATGAACTGTGTGATGAAGTCAAGACGTTGCGTAAGGAGAGAAGGTAAGGAAACGGGAAGAAA